>Ga0302309_10001695_pt1 | contig 19553 bp, 18 predicted proteins | sample III_Palsa_N1_1_FD_200453 | JGI IMG/M metagenome (GOLD analysis project Ga0302309, IMG submission 200453) | Peat permafrost microbial communities from Stordalen Mire near Abisko, Sweden - III_Palsa_N1_1 | ecosystem: Environmental > Terrestrial > Soil > Palsa > Peat permafrost | place: Sweden... | reverse complement strand
CTAAAGCAATTGGTTGATGGTACCACCACTAATAAAATCTCGTGGATTGGTTTCCAGGATGAAAATAAGTTTGATATTTTTTACCAGCATGATTTAATGATTTTGCCCTCGCATAACGAAAATTTTGGGAACGTTGTTATCGAAAGCCTTAGCGTTGGTACAGCAGTATTGATAAGTGAAGGCGTGGGTTTGGCAGACTATATACATGAAAATAATTTAGGATGGGTATGCCGCGCAGATATTAATGAAATTAGTAATTTTATTAATAGAATACCCGAAAAACTTACCGAACTTGAAAGCATACGGCAGTTTGCGCCCGGTAAAATACTGCACGATTTTAATGAGAATAACCTGGTAAAAGAATATATTGATATGTACACTAAAATTATTAATGTATGAAAGCGTACCATGATTATGGTTTCGAAAATAACTTGCCCAGCCATGCTTTCCATTACCTTGAGCCGGCACTGCTTTCATTAGTTAATAAAGATAACAACAAGTGTATTTTAGATTTGGGTTGCGGCAATGGGCACCTGGTTAATTATTTAATTGAACAGGGGTTTAATGCCTACGGCACCGATGCATCTGTTAAAGGTATTGCCATTGCAAAACAAACCCATCCCGACCGCTTTTTTGTGCAGGATTTATCATCTGATGGGTTGCCTGAGGATTTTAAGGATACCCGGTTTGATACCATCATATCAACCGAAGTAATTGAACATTTGTACGACCCTGAAAAATTTATTGATTTTTGCAAAGAGGCTTTAAATGGCAATGGCGAAATTATAATTTCAACACCCTACCACGGTTATTTAAAAAACCTCCTGCTTAGCATTTTTAATAAATGGGACGAGCATTTAAACCCTGCATGGCTTGGCGGCCATATCAAATTATGGTCTAAAAAAACGTTGAGTAAAATATTAACCGATAAAGGTTTCACCGTAATTGCTTTTAAAGGCGGCGGCCGCATACCTTACTTTTGGAAATCAATGGTTATAAAAGCCCGGTTATAATTAGTTAATCTGTAAATAGTATTTATTTGAATAACCAGTTTTCAATCATCATTATTACCTATAACGAGGAAGTTCATCTTCCACGTTTATTGCAATCTATAAGTGGTTTGGATGCGCCTGTATTTATACTTGATTCCGGCAGTACGGATGGTACAATTGAAATCGGCAAAAATTTTGGAACCGAAATTTTAATCCATCCATTTGAGAATCATCCCAAACAATGGGATTACGCGCTAAAGAATTTTGACATAAAAACACCGTGGCTTATTTGTTTAGATTCCGACCAGGTGGTAACGCCCGAATTAAAACAACGGTTAATAAGCTTTAGGGATGAGGATTATAAAGGGATTGACGGCATTTACTTTAACCGTAAAAATTATTTTAAAGGCCGGTGGATAAAACATGGCGGGTATTACCCTTTTTACCTGCTTAAAATGATACGTTTCGGTGTAGGATATTCCGACCTTAACGAAAACATGGACCACCGTTTTATTGTACCGGGTAAAACTGAGGTATGGAAAGACGGTCATATTTTAGAAGAAAACCTGAAAGAAAACAACATCAGTTTTTGGATAGATAAACATAACCGCTATAGCGACCTTGTAGCCCAGGAAGAAGTGGAACGCCTGCAAAATTTGCGTACCCAAACCATTAAACCCAAGCTAAACGGCTCGCCCGATGAGCGTACGGCATGGCTTAAACAGTTATGGTGGCAACTGCCTTTATATACCCGGCCGGCACTGTATTTTTTATACCGCATGTTTTTCCGCCTCGGCATACTTGATGGGCGCACCGGCATTATATTTCACTTTTTACAGGCATACTGGTTCCGGCTGGTGGTAGATATTAAAATCGATGAGCGCCTAAAGCAAAATGGCATCACAAAACCTATTAACAATTGGGTAATACCCCTAAAGTTTGTATTGAGCTTTATTTGCCTGTTCCTACTGTTTTATTATTTTAATATTGGCTTTTTTGCAATAACAACGCCCGGCAATCATTACAATGCTTTTTTGGCAACATACCTAAATTATATACAGGGTTTGCGCTGGTTATTATTAAACTGCAGCGCTTTGGTGCTTCATATAATGGGTTTTACAGCAGTTACCAATCAATATGAATTATTAGTTGCAGGGCATACTATTATACAGTTGGTTTATTCGTGCCTGGGCTTAGGTGTTATCAGCTTTTTTTCGGCTTTTGTTATAGCATTTCCAAAATCACGTAAGTCAAAAGTTATATTTTTAATTGCGGGCATATTATGTATCGAATTTCTTAACGTAATACGTTTTGTGCTGCTGGCTTTATTTTGGAATAAACAAAAAGAACAGGTAATAGATCATCATACCATTTTTAACATCATAATTTATATTATCATTGCCATAAGCTTATACTTTTGGGTAAAGTATCAGGGCACTGCAAATAAGGCAAATGCAACAAACTAATCTGTCGGCTTACAATAATTATCCCTATCATCCGGGCGGCAACGGCTTTAAGCGGGTAGTATGGCATTATGTAAACGCGGTTATTTTTAAAACGGGCTTGTTGCCTATTAGCGGCGTTAAGACATTCCTACTTCGCCTTTTTGGTGCCAAAACCGGCAAAAATATAACCATAAAACCATGTGTAAATATAAAATATCCATGGCTGCTCAGTATAGGAAACAATACCTGGATAGGTGAAAATGTATGGATAGATAATATTGCAATGGTCACCATTGGCAATAATGTATGCCTGTCGCAGGGGGCCGTTTTACTTACCGGCAGCCATAATTATAAAAAATCAACTTTCGACTTGATAACCGGCTCCATTATACTGGAAGATGGTGTATGGATAGGCGCACAGGCCATTATCAACCAGGGGATAACAGTTTCATCGCACGCCGTGCTAACCACGGGTTCAATCGCCACAAAAAACCTGGATGCTTATTGCATATACCAGGGCAATCCGGCGGTAAAAACGCGTGTTCGCAACATCTCATAAATCAAATAAATAATTATGTACAAGGGCAAAAAAGTAATAGTTGTTTTACCCTCTTATAATGCATCTGCAACATTAAAGCAAACCTATATCGAAATACCTTTTGATATAATTGATGAAGTTGTTTTAGTTGATGATAAGAGCCGGGATAACACTGTGAATATTGCCCATGAGCTGGGCATACATCATATCATCGTCCATAATGAAAATAAAGGTTATGGCGGTAATCAAAAGTCGTGTTATGATAAAGCGCTGGCACTAAATGCAGATATTATTATTATGCTGCACCCCGATTATCAATATTCGCCCAAACTATTGCGTGCAATGGTTTCAGTTATAGGCGAAGGGTTATACGAGGTGATGTTTGGTTCCAGAATTTTAGGCAAAGGGGCAATAAAAGGCGGTATGCCGGGCTACAAATACTTTGCAAACCGCATGCTCACCCTTATTCAAAACATTTTGATGAATCAAAAACTTTCCGAATATCACACAGGCTATCGTGCCTATTCGTCCGAGGTTTTAAAAAGCATACCCTATCATAAAAATTCTGATGATTTTATATTTGATAATCAAATGGTAGCCCAGATATTTAGTAAGGGATTTGAAATAGGTGAAATTACCTGCCCCACAAAATATTTTGAAGAAGCCTCTTCTATTAATTTTTCCAGGAGCGTTACCTACGGTTTCGGGGTTTTAGGTGTATCAATAAGGTATTTTCTGGCTAAAGCCAAGCTGTATAAATGGGATTTGCTCAAATCTTAATATGAAATACGTCACGCCGAGAAGTACATCAATAGCTGTTTCTGTTTTAAGCCTCGTTGTAATACTTATAATGATTATTACAAAAGGTAATTTAATGCTTTATGATGAGCATAATTTTATACCCAATATTCATTCGTTACAACAATTGGGGCTAACAAAAAAATTCCTTTTAGGTATGTCAGGCTCACCGGGACCCACTTATGCGGTAATACATTACCTGTTTATTGGCCTTACACATTTTAACATAACCTATATAAGGATTACAAATTTTGCGCTTCTGCTACTTTTATTATTTGTTATTTATTTAAATGCCCGCCTGCTAAAAGCTACAGATCCTTTAATTATCACTGCCAACTTTATTGTAATTCCCATAATATGGGTTTCCTGCGGCTTAGCATTAACCGAAATCCCCGCTATGCTTTGTGCTGCCGTAAGTGTGTACTTATTACTTGAATGTTTTACAAAAGACCATAAGTTTATTACCCGGCTAATACTTATAGTTTTAGCGGGTACATTTTTATCCTTCGCTATACTTGGGCGCACGTTTTTTTTGATGATAATATTGGTGATTCCTGCCTATCTCCTCATAAAGTTTCTATTGGCAACTTTTGATAATAATTTAAAACAGGATGGCTCAAACTTATTAAAGCACCTACCCGGCAATAAGCAATTATTGATATTGGGTATAATCTTTTTAGCCTGCTCACTTTACCTTCCTTTAAAAGTGTTTACCATTTGGCACGCATTGGCCCCGCCGCAGGATACAAAACTGGTTGGTGCAAATAACCTGTCATTAGTCCCCTGGTTTTGCATACTTTCCTTTTGTTATTGTGGTTTTATTACTTTGATACTTGCACCCAACTGGTTTGTAATTAATAGGCGTTTGCTAATCATTACTATAGTTATTAGCGGTATTTTCTTATTCATAAATATTTACAAAGGGTACTTTGAATTTGCCCCGTTTTTATCGGCCGCTGTTAAATTTTTGTCTCCGGGCGGTTTTAGCATTTATCAAAGGATTATACCCGCATTAGTATTTTTATTCGCGTTTCATTTTATCTTATCATCAGTTATTCGTTTATGGGAAAACAGGTCGGATACTATTTTTATTTTTCTCGGGTTAACTATACTATTTATCGCGTTTTCGACTATTAAGGTAAAAGCGCAATTTTCAAGCCGCTATGTGGCGCAGATAATCCCCTTCTTTTTACTGTTATTTATAGGCTATGAACGTACTAACTGGCAAAAAGTAATCAGGGTAAGTATTGCCGCGGCTTTAGGCTTTGTATCATTATATTTTTATTACATAGGCAGTTAATGATAAGCAGTTTATCCAGGCATAAAATCATACTAATTATCGTTGGGATAATCACCCTGGCAATGGGTATAATCATCATCATTTACCCCCCTGCTATTTTCCCCGATTCAAGCACCGGTTTCCAGGTTATGCGCTCCATGCAGATGGGCGGCCATTTTAATTTGCTTACAGGCCCCGATGCAACTGATGTATCGCAAAACACTTCGCAATATATTACCTGGTGGTCGCCCGGCCAATATCTTATTCCCTACCTCATAAAATCAGTTTTCAGTATAAGTCTCGGCAAAGCTTCGGCTATCACCATTTTGCTGTTCGAGCTTTCCGGGTTGGCGGGTTTTTACGTATTCTTTAAAAAAATAGGGTTTACGCCTATTATCTCGGCCATAAGCCTTGCATTTATTGCTACGCAGCAAGCATTTCTAATTCCTTATGTTTTTTATAATGGCGGCGAAGTGCTGCTGTTTGGTTTCGAAGGCTGGTTTTTATATGGCTGTATCAGTTTAGAAAAACCGGGTATAAAATTGCTGGCCTTCGTGCTTTTATCCGGCTGGATAGGCTTCTTGTGCAAATCATCGTTTATGTGGATATATGCTGCCGGGTTATTATGCCTGTGGCTGCGCCTATCTGCAAATAAGACAAGCATTGGTAACTATATCAAAAACGGGATATGGATTGCCATACCGGCTGTAATATCGCTGGCTGCCATATATGTATTTTTTCTATCTAAAGGCAGCAACCCGGCATCTGCTTCTGCTGGGTACGATTTTAGCTGGCAGGCTTTAAGTTTTCCGCTCGGCTCGCCACTGCTGGCAGGCTTTTCGGTTGATGATTTGGCGCATGGGCTGGTATTTCATCCCTGGGGGGCGATGTTCACACCGGCACATGTTGCCGTAATCCTGTCCGTACTCGCCATCATTAGCCTTGTATTGGTTATCAGCATTATTTTATACGTACCTAAAAATAACTATCGCCTGTTTGTAGTGGTTTTTTATACCATGTCTATATTGTTCTTCGGCTGGGTATTTATCAAACAGTTAAGCATTACTTACGAAGGCCGGCATTTCCGTATTATCGGTTTACTCATTGTACCCGGAACAGTTTACCTGTTCAGCAGGCTTAAACCTGTTTGGCGGGTACTATTTATTGTGTTTTGTGCCGGTATAGCGGTTACTAATTACTCTTATTTTATAAAAGGTTTTCTGTTCAATAAAAACGTTAGCGCGCATGGCAGTTCAGGCATGTCTCAGCAGTATATCGATCAGCCTTCACTAAACCGTATTATGCAGTTAGATAAACAAAGCACCAATGCTATTTTTGCTTTTGTAAGCCCTGATTTAGGACTGGAGATTTCACATAACCGCATCATCACCATTGAGCCTCCGCCTGTAGGTGTACCAATAAATTTTGATGATTATGAGTATGATGGCCACGCGGGCCCGCTTTACATAGTACTGCCCGCAAATTATAATGGGACTTTGGCTGCAACAATATTGAAATTCTTCCCGGGATATACCAACTTCAAGTCAGAAAAGCTTAGCCCCGGCTATATGCTTTATTCGGCTAAATAGACTCTTTGTTAATCTCTGTCCACAACAAATCCTTTAACTCGGTTATATTTTTTTGAGTTACTGCCGATATAAACACCGAAGGTATCCCTTCGGGTAGTTCACTTTTCATTTCCTGCTGTAATTCATCATCCAATAAATCCGATTTGGTTACGGCCAGTACACGGGGTTTGTGTATCAGTTCAGGGTTAAATTCCCTTAGCTCATTAAGCAGTATCTCGTATTCTTCTTTTATAGAGCGGGCTGTATCAGCAGGCACCATAAACAGCAATACCGAATTACGCTCGATATGCCTCAAAAACCTGAAGCCTAAGCCTTTGCCTTGCGATGCACCTTCGATAATACCCGGTATATCAGCCATAACAAACGAGCGGTTGTTGCGGTAAGCCACAATACCCAGGTTTGGCACCAGCGTAGTAAAGGCGTAATCGGCAATCTCCGGCTTTGCTGCTGATACTACCGACAATAACGTTGATTTTCCTGCATTTGGAAAACCTACCAAACCAACATCGGCCAGTAATTTTAATTCCAGTACATTCCATTCTTCCTTACCATCCTCGCCGGGCTGCGAGAACCTTGGAGTTTGAAACGTGGCAGTTTTAAAATGCCAGTTTCCTAAACCACCCCTGCCGCCTTCGGTAAGTATGCGGGTTTCTCCGTCTTTGGTTATTTCAAATAAAATCTCGTCGGTCTCGGCATTTTTGGCAATAGTGCCCAATGGTACTTCCAAAATCTCATCCCTGCCGGTTTTGCCGCTTTTTTGCGAACTGCCCCCCGATTCACCATCGCCAGAAATCACATGTTTACGAAATTTAAGGTGCAACAACGTCCATAATTGCGCATTGCCTTTTACAATAACGTGCCCACCCCTGCCGCCATCGCCGCCATCAGGGCCACCCATTGCGGTAAATTTATCGCGGTGTAAATGAGATGATCCCGCCCCTCCGTGACCGGAACGGCAACATATCTTCACATAATCAACAAAATTTGAACCTTGGGACATGAGGAAAGTTATTTAGTCCGGAAGTCGGAAAGTCCGGAGGTCAGAAAGTAAAACCATCTTTCGGACTTTCCGACTTCCGGACTTTCGGACAATTAATTAATAAGCATTAATAACAACACAGATAGCGCCGAATATTTCATCAACGCTTCCTATACCATTAATACTTTTAAACTTGTTTTGGTTTTTATAGAATTGAGCAACAGGTGCTGTTTTATCATTGTATTCTTTTATCCGCTTGCGGATAACTTCGGGATTGGCATCATCCGGGCGGCCCGATTCTTTACCGCGTAATAACAGGCGGCGCTCCAGCTCATCATCATTAACCTCAAGCGCAATCATGCCCGAAATAGATGAGCTTTTTGTTTCAAGTAAACTATCTAAAGCGCTTGCCTGTGCTACTGTGCGCGGAAACCCATCGAATATGAAGCCTTTAGCGTCTTTATTTGCATCAAGCTTATTACTTATCATGCCTATCACCACCTCATCAGGCACCAATGTGCCGTGATCCATTAGCTTCTTTGCTTCTAAACCAAGCGCTGTTCCCTGTGCAATTTCGCCGCGCAGCAAATCACCGGTTGATAGATGCATCAACCCATATTTTTCAATAAGTTTTTGTGATTGAGTACCTTTACCTGCTCCGGGCGGGCCGAACAATACTAAGTTTAGCATGCTATTTTAAATTAAAAGCCTTCCGGTACATACAGAAAGGCTTAATATTTAGTGAATAAGGGGGTTGAAACCCTCTATTTTTTGTGCACTTGAAGGGAGTCGAACCCCTAACCTCCTGATCCGTAGTCAGGTGCTCTATCCAATTGAGCTACAAGTGCAATATTTCACCGCTTTTTTAACGGACTGCAAAAATAGAACTTTTCTTGTTAATCCGCTATAAAAAATGAAATTTACTTCACCGCTTCGGCAATAGCATTAAAATCAGGCAGATCACCTGCCGATTCCAATACTTCGGCATAAATAATGTTTTGCTGCTCATCAATTACAAAAGCAGCACGTTTTGATACGCCTTTTAAGCCGAAAGCAAAGGTTTCGTAAATGGCGCCATAAGCCGTCGAAACTTCTTTATTAAAGTCTGATAACAAATCAAACTGGTAATTATTTTCTTCTTTAAACTTAGCAAGGGTAAAAGGCGAATCCACAGATATACCCAGTATTACTGCATTTAAGCCATCGTAATAGCCAAAATTATCGCGCATGGTGCATAACTGCGTGGTACATACGCCGGTAAATGCCATCGGGAAGAAATGGATAATTACCTTTTTACCTTTAAAATCAGCTAATGAAACTTCTTTTAGTGCTGATGAAAATAATGTGAATTGCGGGGCTGCTTGACCGGTTGTTAATGACATAAGTTTTTTTTCTGCAAAGAAATAAGAATAAAAATAATTAGCAGCATTTGGTTTATGCCACATTGAAATTTTGACAATAAAAATATTTTTATCCAAAAATTTTGAAATGAATAAAATATCTCTACATTTGACGTGTACTACTTAACTAATACACTATGATACGATTTGATAATTTATCATTTGGCTATACTACTAAAAAACTGCTGTACAAAAACCTATCGCTAACTATTGATGGCGGAAGTATTTATGGCCTGTTAGGAAAAAATGGCGCAGGTAAATCAACCTTGCTAAAAAATATGGTTGGTACGCTATTCCCTGTTGATGGTGAGATACAAATTAATGGCATGGTCCCGGGCAAAAGGCAACCATCCTTTTTAAGGACTATATATTATATAGCCGAAGATGTTTTTGTACCGGCTTTAACTATTAAACAGTATAAAAACCTGTTTGCACCTTTTTATCCCGATTTTAATGAAGAAAGCTTTTACAAATATCTCGAAGGCCTGGAAGTAAGTGTTGATGGTAAACTCAATAAACTATCATTCGGTCAACAAAAAAAGTTTGTTATTGCATTTGCGTTGGCTTGCAACACCAAAGTATTATTGATGGACGAACCTACAAATGGGCTGGATATACCATCAAAAATACAATTCAGAAAACTGATTGCCTCGGTGATGAATGAAGACAGGATTATTTTTATATCAACCCACCAGGTACGCGATTTGGAAAATATGATAGATAATATAATTATAGTAGATGATGGCAACCTACTGTTGCATGCTTCCATTGCAAACATCAGCGATAAACTATGTTTTAAAACACTTGCGGAAACACCGGCAGGCGTGAACATAATTTATGAAGAAAAAACGCTGAAAGGCGTGGCCGTTGTTATGGAAAATGTTTCGGGAGAAGATTCAAAACTTAACCTGGAACAGCTTTTTAACGGTGTAACGAACAACCCCGAAATTACAAAACAAATATTCGCAACAAAAAACTAACAGTTATGAATGATTTATTTGAAGTTAAACGTTTTGGGCTGCTGTTAAAGAAAACAGTTTCAGAGCGTGTATTGCAATTAACAGGCTTAACCGGGCTGGCGCTTATAGCAACCTTTATTATATACTCGGGCGTATTATACGCTACCGACGGAATGGGCCATAACTTGGCTCAAAACCTCTCATTTGTTTGGGGTATTATTGGCGGCGGATGTTTTTTATCGTCAATTGTGTTTGGTTATTTTAGTACCAATGCAAGCGGCGCGGCCTATTTAACCTTACCGGCATCGGCTTTTGAAAAATGGCTATGCGGTATATTAATCATAGGTATATTTTTCCCTGTTGTATTCCTGGTATTTTACCGGGTGATGGATACCTGCTTTGTAATGTTTTATCATAACAGCCTTAATAAACACGCCCCCCGTTATACAGAGATGTACAACGCGGTGCAGGTTTACACTTTTGATAATAATTTTGCCGGGCAAGCCATCATGATTTATGTAAACTTTGTTACAGCAATGATGGTTGGTTCGCTGTATTTTAATAAAGTAAGCGCTGTAAAAACGGCTTTGGTTTATGCTGGTATTTTAGCTTTTATTTACTTTTTAAACCTGGTTTTAGCCCACGCAATGTTTACTAACGTTGATATGGCGTTTCCTTTTCATAACATATTTATTAAAGTAGGCAGCGGCGTTGGATCGCTTGAATTGCCGGCCACTGTTTCAAAAATTGTGTTTATAGCTGTACAATATATCATCCCGGGTGTACTATTGCTCACTACCTATATTCGCCTGAGGGAAAAAGAAATTTAAGATGGATTTTAGAGAAGGACAGTCGATTTACTTACAGATAGTTGAATACGTATGCGAACAAATATTGCTTAAGCAATGGCAACCAGGCAATAAAATAATCAGCATACGCGATTTGGCCGTAGTTATGGAAGTAAATCCAAATACCGTACAACGGGCCTATGACTTTTTACAACAGCGCGGGATTATAGTTAACAAGCGCGGCGTTGGATATTTTGTTGAAGAGAATGCCATTGAACTTGTAATACTTTTCCGCAAGGAACAATTTGTTGAAAATGAACTATCGGTGGTTTTCAGGAATATGTACCTGCTAAATATATCTATTGAAGAAATAAAAGAACGATATAAAATATTTATCGACCAAAATTTTAAAGAAAAATAGCCATGAACAAAAGAAAAATAGCCATTAAGTTAAGTACCCTTATCCTGGTTACCCTAATGGTATTGATAGTTTTAAGCGTATTTGCCACGGATATAGTTTTGAAGAGTGTTTATAATAAACGCGATAAGAATGATTTATACTGGAACTATAGCAAAATATTGGAGCAACCGTATAAATACCTTAAAATAGATGGCGGCAACATTACCAATATCATATTTGAGCCGGGTCAAAAATCATCGGTACGCGTGCTAAAACAATGGTGGGATTTCCACGCTGATAGCAGCATAAACGCCTATGTAAAAAACGATACGCTATATCTTAATCTTAAATTTAATAATTACAAAAACATAAACGAGAGAGATTGGATGCAGGGCGAGGTGTTGGTAAGGCTTTTCGGCCCTCAATTACTATCTGTTAATGGCAATAATACCAATATTGAATTGCAAAAATTACAACAATCCAATATAGCTATTAACCTGCGGGGCCGCTCGAGGCTTGAGGTTGAAACATATAGCCACAACTTCGACACGTTGAAAGTGGCGCAACAAGATTCATCACAGGTAGTATTTGAAATGTCGCCCGATTTGACAGGCTCCTACATGATGCACTTTAACCATGTATTTGCAGCGTTGCAGGGCGTTACTTTACTGGATATTGGCCGCAGCACCATTGACGATATCAAACTTAATGTGGCAGATAGTTCGGCGGTTATTTTGTCAGGAAAATCGTTAAAAGGCATAACGAGTAATTCTTTTACTAAATAGGTCTTTGTTGGGAGCTTAAAAACATAAGCAGTTAAATGGAGTTTATTCTACATTTACCTTATGAAAGCCATAATCATTACCCAACCCGGCGCACCCGAAGTTTTGCAATTAGCCGAAAGGCCAATGCCGGATTATACCGCTGATGAAGTACTGATAAAAGTTGCCGCGGCAGGTATTAACCGCCCCGATGTATCGCAACGAAAAGGAAATTACCCGCCGCCTGCAGGCGCTCCACAGGATATACCCGGACTGGAGATTGCCGGAACCGTTGTTAAAACCGGCGCCAATGTTACCCGCTGGAAAATTGGTGATAACGTTTGTGCCCTGGTAATTGGAGGCGGTTACGCCGAATATTGCAACGTACCGCAAGGCCAATGCCTGCCCGTGCCGGATAACCTTACTTTTATTGAAGCAGCATCATTACCCGAAACCTTTTTTACCGTTTGGAGCAATGTGTTTGATCGCGGTCGGTTGCAAAAAGGCGAGAGTTTACTGGTTCATGGTGGCTCGAGTGGTATTGGCGTAGCAGCTATACAAATGGCAAAGGCCATGGGCAGCACAGTTTATGTAACGGCCGGCACCGATGAAAAATGCCGCTTTTGTGAAGATTTAGGTGCTACAAAGGCTATCAATTATAAAACAGAAAATTTCAAGGATGTTATCCATCAAATAACCAATGGCAAAGGCGTTGATGTTATTTTAGATATGATAGGTGGCGATTATACCTCGCCTAACATACAATCGCTGGCAAATGACGGCCGGTTGGTGATGATTAATATGATGAAAGGCAAAGATGTTAATATCGACCTCTCAGAAGTGATGCGCAAACGGTTAATAATTACCGGTTCCATGCTGCGCTCGCGAGATTCGGCTTTCAAAAGCGCCATAGCCCAAAGCCTCGAAAAAAACATCTGGCCGTTGCTGGCATCAGGCAAAATAAAACCGATAATCTACAAAGTGTTCCCGGCCAGCCAGGCCGCCGAGGCTCACAGCTTAATGGAAAGCAGCGAACATACAGGCAAAATAGTGTTGAATTTTGAGGGCTGATTACCTATGTCAATCAAGAGTCAAAAAGTTATGTCATTTCGACGAACCGGCCAGGCCTGTGTAGGCGGGGTGAGGAGAAAACTTTTACGCCATGCACAGTTTGCCAGGTATGTCTGCAAAGTTTTCTCCTCGCGCCACACTTAACTCCCACGCTCGCTCGTTCGAAATGACATGATTTTGTGTTTTGCTATTTTAACCTTTGATTGGCATTACCTGTATAAATATATAACCTTATTCCCTCCATCCTGATTATAATAACGGTGGTTGTGGTAATCAATAAATGGCTTGTTGATAGTGGTAGATAGGATGCAATCAACATTATCAGTAGTTTCAATTTGATTGGATATATTATTTACCTGGATGTGAACAGGGTTTAATTCCGTGCTATAGCAATTGGTAAAAAGCGGGTATTCCCAATCATCAACCCCAAAAATCAAACCGACATTTTTAAAATTGCTGTGGTTAATAGCTTCTGTAACCTTTGCATATTCGGGATAAGCAGCAGGCTTATTCACAAAGTATTTTTGATACCGGTTACCGCTAAACATACCTGCATTTATTGGCCGAGAATCGTTGTGCAACACGGTTATCAGGGCATAAACTATCAATAAGGGCAAAAGCACATAGCTTGCTTTTTTTGCAAAAGGTATCAGTTTACCAGCATAGCAAATGAGCGGGATAACCAATAAAAACACCGGCACATGTAATCGCGAGTTCCAGGGCTGCCATTTTAGATACAGGCAAAAAAATACAATTTGTAAAATGATGGCGATTAACAGCCAGTAAGCGGGCGGGTTATCCTTCCATTGTTTCCAACAAAAAAACAAGACAATTATAGAGAACACGATTAATAACAGGTGAAAAGGATTTGGCGCCTCATCTTCATTAGTCACAATGGCGCTCAAACCATATTTCATGCTGCGATAGTTAGTCGCTGGGTTGTTAATATCAATACCGGCAGCTCTGTGAATTTTATAAATAACCGAATCTGCAACCACGGCGACCGGCCTGGCAAACATCACCCCCACATGCAAACCAGCGTTTTTAATGATGTTTGATATCAGCAGCGGCGGGTTCATTTTTTCATTGGTATATAAGCCGCCTTCAGTTTTATCAACTCCTAAAACATTTCCGCTGAGTTTATAGTTGCGGTAGTAATGCCCGCTGTTAATGCTTATCGCAATTATCACCACCACCAAAGCGGAAGTTAAATAAGCAGGTTTGCGTGTTTCTAATAATCGTGCAATGGTAACAATGCCAAAAATTAATATCACGGGTGCCAGGTATATATAAGCGGTGCCTTTGGTTAATAGGCCCAAACCTAAGCTCAACCCAAAAAACAAGTAGTATTTAAGGTTTAAAGTATTTATCGCCCTTATTGCGAAATAAAACCCTGTTATAATAAAAAAGGAAACAACGATATCGTTCTGCGTACTGGATGCCTGCAATACTACTTCAGGGATAGTAGCAGCTAAAATAGCTGCGGCAATTTGGTATTTTAGGTTTAAGCCTAAACTTTTTACAATGCAGCTTATCGCGGTTAACGATAGCAGCAGGAAAAGAAACTGTACCGATGCGGAAAAATAATCGCCCCTGCTCAACATATTAAAATGCAGCATTACATACTCGGCAAAGGGCGGCTGGTAAAGCTGGCGCGTAATGGCCGTGGGGAAATGCTGTACCGATTGTTCGCTTATCCAATTGGGGATGCGCGCCAGGTGATAGGTCATGGAATCCCAATTTGTGGGCGGGTATATTATGCCTTGTATAAATATCAACAGCAGCATAACCAATACCGAAGCCAGTAAAATCATTTCAAACCAATTCAATCTACCCCATAACTTAGTTAACTGGCCCCGCAGCTGTTTGTAAAAAGCAAACAGCTTATGTCGCTCAAAATAGTGGTATATGGTATTTGCTATCGCGATTAAAACCCATGAAAACAAAATTGATGTGTAATTTAAACTGTGAAACAGGCTCAATACCTCGGTAATCAATACCAGCAAGCCGCAAAAGGTGAGCGCGGAGCCAAGCAAAATTTCTCTTTTACCTGTCGTTGTCCCGTATAATATAACCAGGCTCAGAAATATAGAAATAAAACAAATTGGCAATATAATAATAGCCATAATGCCGGTTTTGATTTAATTATCCTGATTTATTGCAGTAAAGATTAAAAATGTTTGCGATAAGTGTTTAAATATTTGTTTATAAATCTTAACTTTGCGCCTCTGAAATAGTACCAACTAAAAGCGAAGTATTATTTCATATTAAAATTCTTTAAATACCAGGTAATATATGCCAAACATTGGAAAAATATCACGGATCATCGGTCCGGTTGTTGACGTAAGCTTTACTGATAACGCTCATCTTCCTAAAATTTTTGATGCGTTAGAGATCACAAAAGATAATGGCCAAAAAATCATTCTTGAAGTTCAGCAGCATTTAGGTGAAGACCGCGTGCGTGCCATAGCGATGGATTCGACAGACGGGTTATTGCGCGGTATGCCGGTAGTTGATACCGAGTCTGCTATCAGGATGCCTATTGGCGATGATATTAAAGGCCGCGTATTTAACGTGGTTGGTGATGCTATTGATGGTATTTATCAGTTAGATAAAAGCAATGGCCGCCCTATCCACAATCTTCCTCCAAGGTTCGAAGACCTTTCTACCGAAACAGAAGTATTGTTTACAGGTATTAAAGTAATCGATTTGCTTGAGCCTTATGTAAAAGGCGGTAAAATTGGTTTGTTTGGTGGTGCCGGTGTTGGTAAAACCGTATTAATCCAGGAATTGATTAACAACATCGCGAAAGCATACTCAGGTTTATCTGTGTTTGCTGGTGTGGGTGAACGTACCCGTGAAGGTAACGACTTACTGCGCGAGATGCTTGAATCAGGTATTATAAAATATGGCGATGCATTTATGCATTCAATGGAAGAAGGCGGATGGGACCTTTCTAAAGTGGATAACGAAGCTTTAAAAGACTCAAAGGCAACCTTCGTTTTCGGTCAAATGAACGAGCCTCCCGGTGCACGTGCACGTGTGGCGCTTTCGGGCTTAACCCTTGCCGAGTATTTCCGCGATGGTGATGCAGAAGGCAAAGGCCGCGATATATTATTCTTTATCGATAACATTTTCCGCTTTACACAAGCAGGTTCGGAAGTATCGGCTTTGTTAGGCCGTATGCCATCTGCAGTAGGTTATCAGCCAACGCTGGCAACTGAGATGGGTACCATGCAGGAACGTATCACTTCAACCAAACGCGGTTCAATTACATCTGTACAAGCTGTGTATGTACCTGCGGATGATTTAACTGACCCTGCACCGGCTACAACTTTTGCCCACTTAGATGCTACTACCGTACTTTCACGTAAAATTGCCGAATTAGGTATATACCCTGCTGTGGATCCTTTGGATTCTACCTCACGTATCCTTAGCGCCGCTATTTTGGGTGATGAGCATTACAATACCGCGCAACGCGTTAAAGAAACTTTACAACGCTATAAAGAACTTCAGGATATCATCGCCATTTTAGGTATGGATGAGCTAAGTGAAGAAGATAAGCTGGTTGTATCACGCGCTCGCCGTGTTCAGCGTTTCTTATCGCAACCTTTCCACGTAGCCGAACAGTTTACAGGCTTAAAAGGCGTGTTGGTTGATATTAAAGAAACCATTAAAGGCTTTAACATGATAATGGATGGTGAAGTTGATGAATACCCTGAAGGTGCATTTAACCTTGTAGGCAGCATTGAAGAAGCCATTGAAAAAGGTAAAAAATTATTAGCGGAAGCGAATAATTAGTAGCAAGTATATAGTATCAAGTAGCAAGATTTTTTGCTCCTGATATTATTAACTACTTGATACTTGATACTAACTACTTGATACTAAACAAATGACTTTAGAAATCCTTACTCCTGATAAAAAAGTTTACGAAGGCGAAGCCAGTTCGGTAACGCTGCCGGGTACGCTTGGCCAGTTCGAAATACTGAACCATCACGCGCCTATCATCTCTACTTTAGAGGATGGCAAACTGGTTGTTCGCGGCTCGGGCAAAGAAGAAGTATTTTTTATCCAGGGCGGTGTGGTTGAATGTTTAAACAACGTAGTAACCGTACTTGCTGAGGGTATAACTCAGAAATAAAAACCTTTTAGATATTTTAAAAGCCTTCCGGATTGCCGGGAGGCTTTTTTGTTGGATTTAATCTCTGGGATTCAAAGCTTTCGGCAGCATCAACAAAAAAGGCATCCCCTTCTCATAATTCAACACCTCATATTCCAAACCCAATAGCCTGATATTTTTATAATAGGTTTGATGTTGATCGTAATAGTATTTTTCGGATTGAACAAACCAGGCCTTTGCCCCCAGTTTTTGCGCCAAAAACCATTTTTCCAGCAACCTGGCAGTGCGGCCGTTACCATCTTCAAAGGGATGAATTTTTACAAAAACAAGATGTATTAACGATGCGAAAAAAAATGTTTCTGCAAAACCCAATTCCGCAGTCATTAATAATGCTATATCATTATATAACTTATCAAGCTCCGTTTTAACATTTACGGGGCTGCATGCAACATATTCAATTTTACCATCCGGGGTGGTTACATACATATTACCAGTCCGTATTTTGCCCCTGTAATTTTTTTGCAGGATATGTTTAGTTAATAAGGTATGGGCTTGTTTAACAGATGCTGCGCTCAAGCTTGTTTTTTGTGCAAACAGGTAAGCATCATATAAATCATCAATTTTTTGGGTATGGTCGGGTAAAAATTTAGCGCCCCATTTTTTATGTTTGATGAAAGAATCCAGCTCGATATCCTCTCCTTCTATTTTAGATGAAAACACCGCCGATACCGAAGTATAAAAACTGAATGTATTTGCGGATAGCTCGCTATCGGTTAACTTATCGAATTGCTTAGTGATTGCTTTATTAAACTGCAAAACGTACTCATTCAATAACGCTATTGGCAATATTTTGAAGTTTATATTTTGCATGTAATGGCTGGTGTAATAACTCTTCACAAAGTAAGCTTATTTGTCCTAAAATTTTGTCATAAATTTTCTGCCTTAATCCCATTTCAGGCAGAAAATCACCCATTTACTATGCATGCATAAAATCAATACCGAATACCGTTTTAAACTTTGGTACAATCAGTTAAAAATTATATTCCGTACACATTAACTTATAAAGAATTATATTCTTATATTTAGTCAATAATTGATCTTATATACTAAATGAAAATATTTAGCATAGGGTATTGTTATTCGTAATAGCGATATCTATCTTTCAAATAACGATTTGCAGGGGATAGCCTGCACGTTAAATTCAGTACAAAACCTATAATAATATACTACATTTTAAATGAGCGCACCTGATACAATAGCGGATATAGAATTAAACAAGTTTAGTAAAACTTTTACCCAGGATGAAACCCAGCCTGCGGCAAAAGCCATGCTTTACGGGATAGGCCTTACCGACGATGATATGCAAAAGGCGCAGGTAGGCGTAGCCAGTATGGGTTATGATGGCAACACATGTAACATGCACCTGAACGACCTGGCCAAACTAATTAAACAAGGCATTTGGGATGAAGATTTGGTTGGCTTAATTTTTCATACCATTGGCGTTAGCGATGGCATGAGCAACGGCACCGAAGGCATGCGTTATTCGCTGGTTAGTCGTGATATTATTGCCGATTCTATTGAAGCAGTTGTAGGCGCGCAGTATTATGATGCGGTTATTACCCTTCCCGGCTGCGATAAAAACATGCCGGGCTCTATTATGGCTATGGGTAGGTTAAACCGTCCGTCGATAATGGTATACGGTGGCACCATTAAACCGGGGCATTGGAAAGGTGAAGATTTGAACATCGTATCGGCATTTGAGGCTTTAGGTAAGAGGATTGCCGGCCAGATTGCCGATGAAGATTTTATAGGTGTAATAAAAAATGCTTGTCCAAGCGCGGGTGCCTGCGGTGGTATATATACTGCTAACACTATGGCCGCGGCTATTGAGGCATTGGGTATGAGCCTGCCTTATTCATCATCAAACCCTGCTTTGAGTGATGAAAAGAAAGCCGAATGTTTAGCAGCAGGCAAAGCAATAAAGATATTATTAGAAAAAGATATTAAGCCATCTGATATCATGACCCGCGAAGCATTTGAAAATGCGATAGTGGTAATTATGGTTTTAGGCGGCTCGACCAATGCCGTATTGCACCTGATTGCAATGGCAAAAAGTGTTGATGTAAAATTAACGCAGGATGATTTCCAGGCGGTAAGTAACCGCATACCCGTACTGGCCGATATGAAGCCAAGCGGTAAATACATGATGGAAGACCTGCACAACATTGGCGGCGTACCGGCAGTAATGAAATACTGTTACGATCAGGGTTGGCTGCACAGACATTGCTTAACGGTTACCGGTAAAACCATTGCCGAAAATTTAGCAGATGTGCCTTCGCTTAATTTTGAAACACAGAAAATTATTTTGCCTGTCGAAAATCCGATCAAAGCCACAGGCCACTTACAAATATTATATGGAAACCTTGCCGAAGGC
>Ga0302309_10001687_pt1 | contig 19617 bp, 13 predicted proteins | sample III_Palsa_N1_1_FD_200453 | JGI IMG/M metagenome (GOLD analysis project Ga0302309, IMG submission 200453) | Peat permafrost microbial communities from Stordalen Mire near Abisko, Sweden - III_Palsa_N1_1 | ecosystem: Environmental > Terrestrial > Soil > Palsa > Peat permafrost | place: Sweden... | reverse complement strand
ATAAGCTAGGTTAGAGATTTTCAAAGTTGGTAGCAGCGGTGGTAGTCTTCCCGGACAGTTGCAGGAACTGGAAGACATTACCACTGTTATTAAACTGTATTGTCATCTCAGATGACAACCTGCTTATAGCTGGATGACTGCAAAAATGTAAAAATTAAAGAGTAGCTAAGTCTAACGCTGAAGATGCAAGCGAAGATAGCTAACATAGGTAACCTGCAATACTGGCTTGTATCTCTTGTATAGACTAGCAATAACCTCAATACTAAATGTTGGTCCACTACACTAACTATGATAATACCACTATTGTCTGTGTAGTCTGTATTATTTATAGCCATCCGTTATACTGATTAAATGGGTCGATGATAACATTGTTATCGTTAGCGGCTGGCAACGGCTTGTAGTTGTGGTTTTGACAAACAGAAACTCGAACAGTTTAAAAGATGTAATGTTATATAGGCTCGTGAAATCTTAGTGAATGACATTACATCTTTTAAACTGTATGTGGTCAATGGTACAACTGACAGTGGAAGCTGCTAGGGATCCATCAGATATCAAGGATCCCTTAGGTCGAACAGCGCCAGGCAGTATATAATTGGTCGACTGACAGAGACTGATAAACGAATACCATCACACAACCATTATGAGTTTGCTTGTTACATACCCCCCAAGTGGACATCGACCGGAAGGTTGTAAGCCAACTCCTACTTAGTAGAAGTTAACAAAACTATAGCTGTTATGATTGTAACTGTTATTATTATTTTAACATGTACACTGACAAAACAAAGTAGCTGATAGTCTCAACTACGGTTTATATTACCAACACGATTGATAGCAATAACTTAGGTGAGACTATTAATGAGAATAATTACAACTGTCATTACTTATGCTTACAACAATGTTGACGACACTGACCATGAAACTGTTGATGAGAGCAACTACAGCTGTCATTGCTTATGATTACAGTAGTTATTATCATAAGCAATGACAGTTGTAGTAGTTAATATACCAAAATAATGTAGTTGATTATCAACTACGTAAACAACATCATCGATAACAATCAGCATTGAGTTCAAGATTACAAGCATCAAGTGTTTCACTACTTGGTGTCATAGTAATGTGAGTGAGTTAAGTATATCATAGACTATTTTCAGATTACAAGATGTTAGAGATATAGATCTTTGTTAGATAGTGATAGTTTAAATCTAAGACTAACAAGATTACAGTGCAACACTGTAGTTATACTTGTTATTATAGAGCACTTGCATATTCCGTCAGTAATAGCAGTATTATCCAGACTAAATAAGCTCTCAAGTTACAGCTTAATGACTGATGATGGTAACAGTTTCAGCAGTGAAAATTAACAAGGTTACAATGCAACATTGTAATACGAGTGGTTGTGATAATCATGATAATGATGACTGTGATAGCTACAGTCATTCAGACAGTAGTTCTACTATTATCATCGCTGTTATTGTTGTCCCTAGAATAGGGAACCGAAGTCGTCGAGAGCAAGAAACTTGGCAGCGTAGACCTTAGCCAGCTGACGAAGATAGTTCTTGACGTGGGGAGACTGTAGAGCACAGTCGTGATTCACATTACCAGGATAAATATGGTTGTCGGTATCCACCTTCTCAGCTTCAGACTCAGACACAAAGTGAGAGTTGAAGTCAATGTGGTACATCTTAACCAGAGTTCCGGGCTCGGGGTTCAATCGCAGATTGCTTTGAACGATGAGTCGTTCAGTGGTAGGTGAGTAGTTGATTCTAACGCCATGATAGACATCATTAACCATCACAGTCTTGCCAGCATTCTGGTTGCCGTCAGCGCCACGATAGATGAAGTTGGATACTGGGAACTCACCATCAACAAGATAGATGTCACCTGCCTGACAAAACTTATCCTCAGCCTCCATTGCTTCGACTGCAGCCCTAATCATTCTACCGTAGGCGGTCTTGCCATTGTTACCGTCGCCATACAGCACCACAATGGCGTTCTGGAAGCTGTCTTCTGTCTCACTGTCCGGTGAAGCAGAAGGCTGCTTGAAGGACCAAGCTTTGTCTGTAATTGAGGCCCCAATGATGTACTTAAGCAAGTCAACCTTCTTGGCATCACCAGAGGCCCACTGGTTCAGCATTGTTTCGACCAGCGAACCAGCATTTAGCTCAGTAACTGAAGATTGACCCGTAAGCATATCATCGTTGGTATCCTCAATCTGAGTAGTGGCGGGGTTGAACATATCAGTGGATATTTTGTGTCTAGCCTAGAGTCATAAATCACTTTTTGACTACCAATATGTTGCTATGATAGTCAAAAAGTGATTACAGGGAGAATATATGAACTTTTATGCTGAAGTAGTATGTCAGAGCATAGCACTTCTAACTGTACTTCCAAATCCTATAACTTTAGGTTTGAGATATTGATTGCCGACATGGTTGGCGCCGAAGAGGGCGAAGCTTTTGTAAAAGTTAGGGACTTGCTCTCGGCTGAGAGACTTAGGTCAGGTTTTAGTTCCTGGACCAGAGATACTTATGACTTAATAAGCTTTGATGAATACCTAGAAGCCGAACGTACTTTCGAAAGTAACAATGAGTATGATGAAGACCGCTATCTTAACGCTATGAAGTGGTTGTCATGGAAAATTAAAGGTGCTTATTTCTTCTGGCGAAAGGGCTGGTATGACAGAGAAACAGAGGAGTATCTCTGTGGTTATATTGTGGCTATAGTTAATGGTAAAGTATACAATCACCTGTTTGATGAGTTCAATAAAGAGCATTCAGAGTTGGAGTCTTACACGTTTGGCTCTTCTGAAGTTCATAGTGCTCTTCGTTTGTATATGAGCAGATTTATCGAGTCCCATCAACGAGACTAACAATAAGTATTAGAGTGGATTATGGTATTGGTTGATAGTCAACCAATTGCTAAATATTAGTTTGCAGAACTAAGATCGAGAGTAGTAGTTGCCATCTTTGTCCCCTGACGAGCTCACAAAATAAGACAAAATTATTTAGCTATAGTTTACATGTTATGTTTCACTCAAAGTCTATTATCATCTAAGATGGTAATCTAGCTTTCAATACATTAAAGGCTGTTATAAATACAAATTTGGACTTGTTATGTACCGTCATCTGAGATGACAATTTGTTTATTACACTACACCAGATCACACTAGACCACTCTTACTGTCTGAACTGCTCTAGTTCAGGATAGAGTTCTGAAAACAGATAGTTGCTGTTTAGATGGTTACTAGGCCACTCTCTGAAGTCGATACCATTGAAGCCTTGTTCAAGTTCGTCACTGAAGTCATCAATTGGATCAACAGCGGACAAATCAATAGTAGTTACTGTGTCTTCTGTTTCTTCAGACATGGAGGCTGCAAAGTGTGCAGCCTGAGCGTAAGCCCTAACAACTGGTTGATAGCCAGCAACCAGTTGTGAAAACCAGTTCAGGCCTGGATAATTAGCTATCGCCAGATCAAGATCAAGCTCATGTGGTGACTTAACATCAGTCACGTCATAAACGTGCAGTTGCAGCTCGTAGTCAATAGGAACTGGCCGGGCTCCAACTTTGAGCATAGGTGCTAGTTCATTCTGAGTGAGCACCGTCTCGTAGAGGAACTGATAGCGACAAGAGTGCAAGTTTTTGTTATTCTCATTAGGCTGACCAACTGATCGATTGACACTGCGTCTGTTGGTACCCTTATGACCGACACCAGAGTTGTCAAGTAGCCAGGCATCAGCAACAAAGTTGTTGGTGGCCTCAGCTGCTACAATAGAACCTGAACACAAAGGTCCTGATGCCTGCATCTGCATCAGTGTGTGTCCGGCGGTGTGTGTGTGTGTGTAACAGTGACAGGACGACTTGGTTCGCTACCGTTAATAACATGCCAGTTGCCACCTGTTACAACCAGTAGCAGGTTATCAAACAGTCGTTTGATGGTGCTAGAACATGAAGTCAGATAGAGATCATCAGATAGACTACACACCTGTCCAGTCACGAAATCAGCCTCAGGAATGTTGTGAAAGTTGATGGGTGTAGTCCCTTGCTGATATGGTAGATACTTAATCTCTACACCGAAGTCTCCATTATCATGACTAACCACCTCGAACTGGTAACCACGCTGCTGTTCGAGTTGCGAGGGGAACAGTCCACCACTAGAGAATGATGTCATCATATAATCTTTGCTACACTTAGTAGGTGATTTGTTAGCACAACATTAGTTTAGAAGAGTATCAGTACAGAGCAGAGTTGAAGGGTATCAAACCAGTGACTAAGCCCATAGTGTCTTGATATCGAAACAAAAAAGGTATGTGTATACATATATACATATATACATATATACATATTTAAGACTGTCGATGTTATTGTTATTGTTATCAACGGTTTAACTAGAGAGATGCTGATTATCTGTTGTTAGACGAGCTAAAAGTTACAATCTTGGATTGTAGTCATAATAAGGCTACTTGTTATATAATAGTAATGTAACACCTGATCGGCATGATCATACTAAGATTCTATGTTAGACAATAGTGTTGTAACAGCTAATAATTATAATCTCATGTTAGCTCTAGTGTACCTTAGTATATGTGTGTACAAATGGTGTAATTGATGTACTGATTGGTATATCTTGAGAGTTTAACTCTCAAGAGTTAATGTTGTCGTCATTACTACCGTAAACATTACTTATCTAAGTGTCTTTTGTCCATGGGATGTCTGCCGCCAAAGACAGAATGTGTTCGAAGACATAGAAGTTGGGGTCGGACTTCAAGATCACGATAGGTTTGTAGTTGTGACTGTAGTTGTTGTAAACACTGTAATTATGCCAATAGTTCAAGAGGTTGTTAGCACTGTGGAATTCTTCACTAACATAGACTTTTGCTGGACTGTTGTAGCTTTTAGGACTTCCAGCCCATTCGGGCCAGGTGTGTAGTCTGACCCTTCTTGTTGTCACAATAGCATCAGTGATGTCAACGTTATCATCCATACCACCATTTTTGAGTAGGCTATCAGGGTGAATGTTGCTCGGTAGTACAACTGTGAAAGCGGTCACCAGTGCGTTAGTATCTAGCTGTGTTAACTTGTACTTAATTACATACTTCTTGACAGTCTCTATCACCTGCTGATCGAAATCGAAGTTTTGACTATCTGTCACCACCGCGTAACGGCCAAACATGTAGAAGTTAAAGGATCTGTCAGTCATGTCTAGAGACATAGAGAGGGAGGTTTTTTTCAGTATCAAAGAGAATCACATTTTCTCAATTGTAGCCACGGCTCAAATGACAACTATAGCTGTTTGATACTGTATACTGACAAAATTATTGTCGTTGTCGTTGTCGTTGTAACTCTCCAGTACTCCCAGCTAATTACTGTCTGCATCCTGTACTCCACTATAAGATTTTTGTAGTGGTAGTAGTTTGCAAGGTTTTTGTAGTAGTTGTAGGTAGTAGTAGTAGTAGTAATAAAAGGTTATCTATTAGATAGATAACGAACATTGCTTAGGTAATAACTCTATAACTTATAATTAGTCTATATTTTAAGTATCCTATTATTGCTGTACAAGTTCTTAGTTCATAGATAGTATTAAAGTTTGATCCTTCCCTCCGGAGCTATTCTGGAAGTATAGTTTTTTACTACCTTGTAACCTAGACAGCAGCTAGAAGGATTCTCAGAGAAGTTTTACTTGTTAAGAAACTATATTTTTCTAGACTTAACCACAGAATAGTCTATACTAGACTGGTTCTCTTTCTCTATATATATATGTTTTTGGTTAGAGAAGGTCTCCCAAAAACATTCTAGTTGTGACCTAGGTCACAACTGAAGGCAGCTACTAAAACCATATTTCGAGAACTAGGAGTTGTCCACCGGGTAAAAATTTAATACTATCTGTACACCATCACAACTGTGTCGCGATTGAGCTAAACACAAAATTAGTATTAGTCATGCCTCAACTGCTTGGTGTATAAACAATAACTATTTTTGTACACAATAAACAACCCTTACTACAGGTTAATAGTTATACTAAGTTAGCCCTCTACATTGCTAGTGACAATCTATGTAGTAAGTAGTAGTTGTAGATATTAAGTATCTACAAATAACCCATTCTATGATGTACTTAAAGTATAGGAAATTTAAATATCTGTCCGTGCACACAGCTGTGCTATGGTTGCGGTGTATAATAAAAATCGGTCACCACCCTAAGAGTATTTCTCGAAATGTGGTTTTTACTAGCTGTCTCCATATTTTTGGGAGACCTTCTCTGACCAAAAACATATATAGAGAAAGAGAAGTAGCTTGGTATAGGTTATTCTATGGTTAAGTCTAGAAAAATATAATTTCTTAACAAACTAAGGTTCTCTGAGAAGCCTCCTAGGTACGATCTAGGTCACAAAGTAGTAAAAAAAATATATCTACACAATTAGCCCTCACTTAGTGGGCAATTTTTATTACTTACCAAAGTTATAACACAACTGTGTGTATAGAAAGATAATTAAAAATCTATACTGAATATAGATTACAAAACTTGTCTGGTTGTAGTTACTCAATGGTAACGGCATCTAATTGTTACATAAATACTGTTAGTAACGTAAAGTTTATAGATTAACCTACATACTAGTTATAATAAGAGGTTATCTACTTAGTAGATAACGAATATTGATTAGATAATGTCTCTATAGCTTGTAATTAGTTTTATGTTTTATGTCTTAAGTACGCTATTATTACCACACAAATATGTAAACTCATGGATAGTGTTAAAGTTTAGTATCTTCTCTAAGGTTATATTGTGGAAGTATGGTTTTTACTACCTTGTGACCTAGATCGTACCTAGGAGGCTTCTCAGAGAGGTTTTACTTGTTAAGAAACTATATTTTTCTAGATTTGACTACAGAATAACCTATACTAGACCAGTTGTCTTTCTCTATATATGTTTTTGGTCAGAGAGGGTCTCCCAAAAATACTACCACCACCCTAAAAACTCTATTTCGAGAACTAGGACTTCTCCACCGAGTAAAATTTTAATACTATCTTTACACTGTTACGACTGTGTCGCGATTGAGTTAGGTGTAAAATTAGTATTAATTATACTCTAGCTGACTGCTCTCTAAACGATAACTATTTTTACACCTAACAAACACACTCTATCATAGGTTAATGATTATCTTGGAGTAGACTTTTGTATTACTAATGACAATCCGTGTAGTAGTTAGTAGTTGTAGGTATTAAGTATCTACAGACAAACCTTTCTATGATATACTTTAAGTATAGAAAATTTAAATACCTGTACATACACACAACTATGCTATAGTTGCACTAGGTATTAAAATTTTATCTGGTGGGTAAGTGCTAATTCTCGAAATAGGGTTTTTAGGGTGGTGGTAGTATTTTTGGGAGACCCTCTCTGACCAAAAACATATAAAGAGAAAGAGAAGTAGTCTAGTATAGGTTATTCTATGGTTAAGTCTAGAAAAATATAATTTCTTAACAAACTAAGGTTCTCTGAGAAGCCTCCTAGGTACCATCTAGGTCACAAAGTAGTAAAAAACTATACTTGCAGAGTAACCTTAGAGAAGGGGACTGAATTTTAGAACTATCTGTGAACTAGAGAATTTGTGTGGTAATAACGGACTATCCAAACCATAAACTAGTTGTAAGCTATAGAGTGCCTACCTAAGCAGTGTTTGTTATCTACCTAATAGATAACCTTTTATTATTACTACATAAGTTATATACTTTACATTAGTAGTAGTGGTGGTGGTTAGACAGCTAAAACTTTTTACTCAACATAGATTGTCGTAATGGTATGGTTCACCCTTACACTGTAACAATGTCAGATCTACAGTACTTGTTTTTGTCTCATGTGTGACTTTACACCACCAGGACAGTCTGTGGTCTCTGGTAACATTAAGCTCCTAGATATTAGTACTGCAGACATGGTTGAACTGACCATTATCACATCACATAATTACATGATTACATGATCACATGACTTATATAACCATACACCAACTAAGTTAGTACAACAGACTATGCAAAAATCATCCATACAATAAGTAGCCGAAACTACTTGTACAACTCACGCTCATAGTAGTAATCAATCGGGATACTTGAGTTAATTATACTGTTGATCAGTCGTTCGTCGGCATAGAAAGTTTTTTACTTTGACCACTACTGATATGGTACTGTGTAATCTCGACAGTTTTTGACTACCATACTGTATGGTAACAAAAATTTTACAGGTTGGTGTTGATGGTGCTGATGACAAAGTTATGAAAATTTCAGAGTACCCTACCCTTACAGAGAACTTTTATTACTCTGATAACTACCGTAGTTATGTAGTTATGTAGTTATATTCCCAATAATTTTGGTTATCATACTGTATGATAACGAATTTTTGTGTTGGGTGGTTGTCACTGTCATCAACTACTAGTAGAACATTGAGCTACAAATTTCGTAGTTGAGGTTTACAGGGATACTTCTTGACCTCTAACATGTTACACTCAGAGTACATCTCTTCGAGAAGTCCTTGTTGCTATATATTATAGCAACAAGATCCGTGTTTGATGACTGTTGTTACTATCATCAGTAACAGCGAAATTGGATTACAAACTCTAACAGTAGTGGTATCACTACAAGAACTTTTGTAGTATTAACTATGATAAGTATACTCTGATAATAAGGTTGTCTATAAGAGTTGTCTGAGTGTGTGTTTCAAACATTATGTTTGAAAGAGTTGTTTACAAGAATTGTTTGAATGTGTGTTTCAAACATTATGTTTGAAAGAGTTGTTTATAAGGATTGTCTGAGTGTACGTTTCAAACATAATGTTTGAAAGAGTTGTTTACAAGAATTGTTTGAATGTGTGTTTCAAACATAATGTTTGAAAGAGTTGTTTATAAGAATTGTCTGAGTGTATATTTCAAACACTATGTTTGAAAGAGTTGTTTATAAGAATTGTCTGAGTGTACGTTTCAAACATTATGTTTGAAAGAGTTGTTTACAAGAATTGTCTGAGTGTACGTTCCAAACACTATGTTTGAAAGAGTTGTCTAGGATACGGGCTCCACAACCATCACAGCTCAAGTCAGATCCCCATCCATCCACATGACACCAGGTTTCTTGGTACCACAACGACACTGAGCCTCTGAGGTAAACACACAATCACCACAACATGGACAGCGCGCCAGTCTCCTTTCCTTGCCTGCAAGTGACCTCTCTCAATATGAGGATTGGGTTTATCACAACGATAGTCTTTATCCCATATCACGTGATAGTTGCAGTTAGGACAGGCCCAACTATCCCTGTGCTGATAGGTATTAAACCAACCAAGATTGTGATCGCGACTATTGTACTCATTAATTAGACCATCTTTAGCAATTGTAGCCTTTACTATACAACCACCATTTCTTACATTTAGACCGTTGACCTGATACTTGTCACCAAAACCACCAAGTTTGTGTAACTCTTTGACCGATTTCAGTGCTACAAAGCTTGACATACCATCGTGTTTGCGATAACTACAAACAGTACAGTAAATCTTGTTAGCGAAGACCACTTCTGCACAGTTGGGGCACTCCCAATCACCAGTTTTCATAGCTGGTTGTGGTTTCTTCCTACCACAAACACAGTTGGGAATACTTGCCTCAACTGACAGTCCACAACTCTCACACTTCCACATCCTACCTTTTCCACTCATACCTTTTCCACTCATACCTTTTCCACTCATACCTTTTCCACTCATACCTTTTCCACTCATACCTTTTCCACTCATACCTTTTCCACTTCTCTCTCTCTTCCTAAGTGTAGAACGTTTTGATGTTAAGAGTAGTTGCTTTGGTAAAGCAGATAAAATGAACAAACCTAGTCATTTTCAAGTGGAACCTATTAGTGGGAAGACACCACTGAGAACACTAAGAATTGACGATAATACGTCTTGCAAATAATTTGTTACTTCTAAGTAACAACTAATCTAAAGTTCGACAACTATCCTGTTATCCTTCATATGTCAGTCTTTACTATCATCACGATCACAACAACAGTTGGAGTACAGGAAGTTACTAGTGGACTAGTGAAGGAGAAGTAGTGCTATCTAACTTTAAGTTTCTCCACTCTTCCCCCACTCTTCTAACTGATTGGAAAATATAAAGTACATGTAAAAATGCTGTCACGGACATCAGTGATAGATAGAAGAAGTGAAGAACAAGCGTTAGCTGTCGACTTTTATAACAAGTGTTATCTAGTCACACCCTATTCTAGCAGGTTCTTCACTCCACAGCAGCTCTACGAGATCGTTCAAGAGTTTGATGTCTACAGTTCACAGGCAGCCTCGCTGACAGCTAGATTGTCTGTTATTGACTACAGCAGTCGCCCCAAATCTGGAGCTCTATGGATTAATAACCAAAGTAAGAAGAACATCATAATCCATCATCTTCTTCAAGATGAGGACGATGAGGATGATAGTTATGACCACAACAGTGATGATAACCATGAAAGTGGTTACAGTAGAGCTACTCACGTAGCCAAAGTCAACAACATGACTAATGAGCAACTTAGTACTAAACTCAAGGAGATCTGTTACCAAGAGTTAGACAGGGGTAACTTTCATGCTAGGGATTACCCAGTTGCTATGCTGTTACACGCCATCGTTGTCAGGAACAGATATTCCGACAGCTGGAACTGGCAACTGCTGGACTTGGGAGATCAGTTGAAGTTACTGGGTGTTTATGGTCTGCTAAAGGACATTGATGTTGACAGCGCACTTCATCAACAACACGATCAACAGCAGCCAGAGGTCATAACATCAGAGTTCATCAATGATAGTTTCGCTACCCTACTGAAATTACAGTCTATCTGCGCTGGTGAAGTGGATGCACATAACGACATGCGTTTCGAGATTAACGATGTCAACATTGTACGTGAGCTGATGGTCGACATTTAGCTTGTGTCCCTAACAAAGGGAAAGAGGGTAAGATTTGTATTCTTAGAATACAAGTAATGTTGCTAGTAATAGTGGTGATATAATCAAACTTCCCTATAAATAATCCTTATCTTCTAAGGAGACAAAGAGGAAAACATAAGCACTCAAATCAAGGTCACATCTGTAGAGTCGACCGGCTCGAGCCGCAAGCATGAAGTCTAGCCTCTTGTCGTCAGCAAACAAGTCTACATTATTTGCGTCGCAGTGATAGCGACTCTCTGGTTTAAAAATTGATAAACTGTCATTATCGGATAAAACGGTAATCATGATTACTTTTGTCATCGCCGATGACAAAGTTTATGTTGAGAATGATAAGTTTCACGCGGAGGCTATTAGAGGCATGATGACTGGAGCTGGTGATGTTGACTTAGAAGTCGTTGTACCACAAGTATATCATTCTGACATTGACAACTACATTAACTTCATTAACTCCGTTAACTCCATTAACTTCACTGAGTTCATTAACTTTAGTTACAGCAGGCGTGCGGAGATCACCTCGGCAGATAAGCTAACGGCCTGCTTCAATATGAATACCTACTTCCTTGATGGCTACTACTTCGACTACTTAATCGAACAACTGTTACTACATTGGTCACCAGAATATGGTGACTTTGGTAGTGTGGTGCTTCAGTTTGAAGAGACCAACGTGCACTTGGCTCGAGACATTGAGTTGAGACTTCCCTTCCATCTAATCGCTGATGGCTTTAAGCTATACCCAAGTTTCGTTAAGGAGTGGATGGAAGTAAAGGGTAATAAGCTTGTAACCATGGATGCAGGTCTTAAGGTGGTAGAATCTGCTATCACTTACTATCCTGATGAGACTAAGATAACTAGAGACCAAAGTAGTCGGCCTACCAATGAAATAACAGCAATTACCCACCTACCCTACCCGTGGAGTATTACTGTGCTCTTCAAAAACATTAGTCGCTATAGGACTCGCTATCTGTTCTACCCAGACTACAAACTTGTGTGCGAACGACCATATGCTGATGAGGGAACCCATTTTCAACGTGTTGATGGTGTTGAGCGAGGTTGGTATGAGAGTGGTCAACTTAGAAATCAGATTAACTACTCAGATGGACAACGAGACGGTTTATTTGAGTGGTTTGCCGAGGATGGGACACTTATGACGTCAGGACAGTATTATAGGGGACATCAAGATGGTGACTGGTACAACTATGATCCTGGTACACAAGTGTACAGTTACACCCATTATGTTGATGGTAACAAAGATGGTCCCTACAGCAAGTTTGCTGCTGATGGTCTATTACTACTAAAATCAGGTAACTACAAGAGAAATTCTAAAATAGGGTCTTGGTATAACTATGACCCCAGTCTAGGACTGGCCTATGAGGTTAGCATTACTCATGGTCAAAGGTCTAATCGCTGCTCAGTACCAGTTCGACTTGACTATACTGATCGGCCTCAGGTTCAGGTACAGCCTACACCACGGATATTAAACCTTGTCCACTAGAGTGTATGTGTGTGTGTGAGCGTGAGGGTGAGAGTCACCAGTCATTGTCTTGTAGTCAACAGATTACAACTTTAAGTTGTAATAACTACAGTAGTTAACTCGAGTATAGACACTATTTAGTAATAGTGGTTACTAGACTTGTATACTAAACTGTCTCTACTAGTAGAAAGGAACAATAGATCTTATTGCTTCTGTTGGGTCATCAATCTCAACCTTGTACTACAAATGAAAATACTCTCTCCTATCTCTGACAGTCTATTACCGTTCAGGTTCAGATACTTTGAGTAGTTGACAGTTACTGAGTAGATGATATATGGGTTGGTTATGGGCGGTTATCAGAGGTATCTGAACAGATAGTTATGATTACCAAGTAATCATTGTTGTAGTTGTATATCCTATACTTGACCCATATACCAAGCTCACAAATCTGTGAGGTCACAGTTGTTGCATACAGCATAAGAGTTGCTATTGTAGTAATAGTAAGCCTAGAATCATTGGGTTGCCCAGTGATGTTGAGGATGCTAGTGACAGTGTTAGAATAATGTTGATGTTGTATCCAAGTGTCTACCATCAAGTCTATAGTAATCAGGATCGTTGACATGATGATATGATGATATGGTGTTATGATGATGTGTTATCTCTTCATTACACTGCCAATTAGCAACTAAATTACAAGTTTAACTTGTAGATATAGCCGATCACAACCAACAGTTTGTATATCTGACAACGTCAGTTTAGGTACAGTTTACTATTTGTTATATGGTGTGGTCAACCACAAACTCTCATAGAGTAGAACTGTAAAAACTTAATAACTATAGTTCTAATCTTTGTGGAAGTTAACTCTAACTCTTGTAGTTCATAAGTTATCTCTTAGAGAAGTAACAAACTATACTGTAAGCTTATTAGAGGAGAAGGTAGTCTTGTATTACAGTATGAAAGAGTTTCAATTATAAACAATAATAGCAGCCGAGCAGCAGAAACTCTATCTTTGTAGAAATTTTCTAGGGTGCGCCGCACCCCAGCAGGAAATATTCGTATCTGCTATATGATCCTACTTGTGGTAGAATCTCAAACGAGTTTTGGTACTATATAGTTTCAATAGGATTTTGTTGCCAGAGGTGAGAGATGTCTGGTCTCTAACCACTTCACACCCAAAATCTTCGATTCTGCAAAATTTTTCTAGGGGTTGCCTACATGCCTTGGCAGGCACCAGGAGAAAATTTTCTTACCTATTACATGAGGCTAAACATGAGTGTTATTGAAGGTCTCAATCGAGGTTGGGAAGGTACTATTAGTAGAAGCAAGCTTGGGGTTGAGTAGTCGAAAGACATGTAGTTAGCAACCTCAGACTTTTGCTCGTTCTTGAACCAGCATACATATAGATATATTGACCTCCCACTCAACGATAGTGATAATAGCGGTGACTTTGCTACGGTTGAGATCTTCACTAGTAGTGGTGTACTATGGAATACTGGTAGAATTAACCCATACGGAGCAAGGGAAGGTCTGTGGTATATCTATGGTCCTGAAACGAAATTAGCAAGTGAAGTCACATACGTACTATTGTATTCATTCTAAGAATGAAAACAGTTGCAATAGTTGAAGGAGTTAACCAATAAACAATGATCATCTTCGTAGTGGCAGACAAGAAAGCCTACGTAGCTAATAACAAGTTCTATGGAGAAGGAATTAGGGGATTGATGGCCAAGCCAGATACGGACGATCTTGAGATCAATGTTAAGCCTGAGTATCACAAAGTTATCGGTAACTATATCAACTTCATGCACGGTAAGGCTACTGAGATTAAGACTGTTCATAAGTTAGTTGAATGCTTCCTCATGAACACTTTCTTTCTTGATACCGAATACTTCAAGTTCCTGGTAGCGCAACTACTACTTCATTGGTCTATGGATATTTCTGTGGATATTTCTACATCCACAGAAATATCCACAGACACGAAAGTGACCAGTGGTCTGTCTGTCTGCTTGTCCAATATTGAAGCTATCAATCCTCACCTATCAAGCGAGATTGAACTCTACTTACCCTTCAATCTGGTTTCTGATAGCTTCAAAGTTAAGCCTAGCTTTGTCAGGGAATGGTTAGGAATAAAAGATAACAAGAGAGTAATTATCAATGGCAACCAAATGATCGAAACCACAGTTCAATATTACATTGATGACTCCAAAGCCATCTATGGTACAGATGGAGAGTTGATCAGAGAGCAGACATCAGAGTCTCCCTGGATCATCAGACTTATATTTACTGTTGTTGGTGAGTTGCTACCACTTAAGATGAGTTACTTCTTCTATCCCGACTATAAGTTATGGGAAGAACGTCCTTATTTAAGTGGTGGCGAATTCAAAGAATACACTGATAATAAATATAATCACGGTACAGTCCGCACCTGGACTTCCAATAAAGGTTTTTCAGTAGCTGTACAGGAGTGGAAGAATGGCCTGCAAGATGGTAAGATGTATGATTGGTATGATAATGACCAACTCTACATAGAAAACCATTATGTTAACAACGTAATGGATGGACACTATGAAACCTATCTCAGGGATGGCACTATTGTGACTTCAGGCAAACATTCTAAGGGAAAGCGAGTTGGTAAATGGTATTTCTACCATCATGAGAACAACACCTATTCTTACCATGACTATGGAAGTGGCCATGGCTTAATTAGATTTCAGACCTTTGACGAGAACGGACTTTTATTAGAAGATGGTAAGACCCAGCCTCTTGGCCTCAAGGAAGGTGTCTGGTATCACTATGATCCTGACACTAGGATGCCACACGGATTTGAATATACTCTTGGCGTTCAACTGTTTGAAGGTCCACTACCAGTTCGTCAAGACCGTGGTCGGAGTCAGTCTGAAATACAACATGACCTGATGTTGATGGCTACAGCCAGAAGAGCTCACAGTTGATATTGTAGTTACAATATATCACCCACTAATTATAAAATCAACTGTGATAATCACAACAATCTACTAGACAGTTGAGACATAGTAATTATTTACTGATGAAGAGGAAATAATGGGTCTATTAATAATCAGTGTAACAGTCACAATTACAGTCGTTTCCAACTCACAAAATGAAACAACTAGCTATAAACTGAAATTCTATATTAGTAACAAAACGGTAAACTCTACATAAGTGGAAAACAGAACATGGAATCATGGTTGTACTCTGCTGTTGAACGTAATAAAGTGGAAGAGGTTGAAGAGATACTCCGCAACCATCCAAATATTAATATCAATTGGGGATGTGATTCACGTACTAAGCTAACAGCTCTTCACACCGCTTGTGATCTTGGCCGTGACAAAATTGTTCCTCTATTGTTAGCTCATTCGACGATTAACATCAATGCAAACTCCGGAGTTGGAGAGACACCTTTTTACAAGGCTTGCATCCATGGCAGAGTCTCATGTGTTCAACAGATGCTCAAGGATGCTAGACTCATAATCAACAAACCTAACAAGGTTGGTTCCACTCCACTTTGGGTGGCTGCTAAGAATGGACATCTCCAAGTGGTTAAATTATTGATTATCTCTGACAGAGAGGTGGATCTGGGACAGCCAGGGAATAAATACACCGATGTTATCGGAATAGCGAAGGGAACTGGAAAGACAGAGGTAGTCCTTCTATTGGAAGGATTCAGAGATCATCCGGAGTTAACTAGACATCAGCTTAAACTAGAGTTTGGAATGTACCTTGAAATAGCATCTGACATTTTCGCTCTGGTGATTTTCCTTTGTGATGGTCTGTTACAGATTAAGGATGAGGATGCGGCCACAAGTAAAGAGCTGAGGTTCCTCAAGATAGCAAGAGCGCTTCCTATGGAACTACAGATGATTTTGTGTCATCGAGCTGCGGGCTCAGTGGAGATGAACATCTCTAGTAGAGACGCTGAGCTAGGGTTCAAGCGTCTAACTCAGTGTTTGCTAATTTAGAGTAGTTAGTCTACATCACCATGATGTAGAATGGAACACACCCAGACAAAAGGATGGTATCGATCTTGTATTTACTGTTATGATGGGCGACCTAGATCAGTATATGTATGCTTGAAGTTGTAGCGTTGAAAATAGGAAAGCTTAAATAGCCATTAGCTGGCTTGGTAGAAATAAAACCTACTTACTTACTTACTTACTATCACTGGACTTACTGACGACCTCAATATGTCCCTCTTCCTGACCTGTCTGGAGAGTGAGCTGGAGATTCCACTTCAACTACTTGCAATCCCAGATTGCAGATAAGGCCAGTTGGCTACAGATAATAGTATTGCACCTGCTAAGCAGTCTGTTAGACAATGAGTTCATCTTCATGTTCTTCTAGCCACTGTTGGTAGCTAATCTCAGCGGTAGAGGTTGACTTGAAGCGGTCAGCACACTCTGTATGAAGCATACTAAACCAATGATAACAGTTGGAACACAGAATAATATCATCTGCATTATTCTCATTTAATGGATGTTGGCTACCCACCGGTTCATCAGTGTTATCCTCGTTGCCACTGTCATCATCACTATGATGATTGTGATCCGTAATAACTCCCCAAGTCTGCACCCGTCCGTCGTTATTTTGAAACATGTCAGGGTAGTTCCGTTTAGTACGGTAGTGGTTGATCATGGTAACTAGTTCAGGATTAGCCGGATCCTTAAGTTCATACCACATAATAAAGAGTCTGTACTCATCATATTGAGTAAGCTCCTCTCTTGCCTTGGTCTTTTCCTGATCACCGAAGTAGTAGGGCAGACGAAAATCCAGTTGTTGAAGAGGAAAGGCTGTTACCACATCCTCGGCTGCACAATAGATGTCAGCATCAAAAGCCTCACTAAGGAAGCAGATATCACAACCGATACCTATTTCTGTATGACTAGCGCCATCCTCAGACAGGTACTTAGCTGGTAGCTTTACTAGTGTATCAGGATGCAGTTGTCGCTGAACCTGCCGCTTAAAATGCATTTGTCTAGTCCTCATAGTTGGCAATTCCTGTCTTTAAGGGTTGTGATAAGACTATGCTTTGAGTCTATGAGACAATAAAGTCAACTTCTGCCAGCTAGCGTAAGTTGGACGTTAACGTCTATCTCCTCAATCCAACATGATATGCTCCTTACCAACTATACCTGCTCCGCCCCATGATCCGCTAGACCAGAAGATAGGGCTAGATTAAGCCTAGTTAAACTACTAACCACTCCCACCTCTCTCAATTCTCGTTATAACAAAAGTTGTAATTGTAGTTGTCCCTATAGTAGACAACGATAGCGGTCTGTATCCTAGTGTTATATAGTCTAGCCTATTAAAAATTATAGTTTACCTAGTAAGGTGGAAACAAATCTTGTTAGTAGCCCACTTGAGGAGAGAATGGTTGTATTCCCAGACTACAGTAAAGACTATAAGACGTTGTAATCATTAACTTGCACACTGCGGTTACATGAGACACTTACTAGGTTAGTTAGTGATTGCTGAGATCACCTACAGACCCGTGTGTGATCTTAATTATTAATGGTTAGATCTAGCATTGTAGGGTTTTGTTGCTCAGAGGCGAGAGATGTCTGGTCTCTGTCCACTTCACATCCAAAGTCTTGGACTCTACAAAATTTTTTCTAGGGATTGCCTGCTAGGGCGGGCAATAGGAGGAAATTTTCTTACCTACTGTATGATACTACCTATGGTAGAATCTCAAACAAAATTTGGTATTATACAATTTTGTTAGGTTTTTGGTGTGAAGTGGTTGGAGATCAAACACCTCTCATCTCCGAGTGACAAAAGTTCGACTATGCAGAAAATTTTCTAGGGTGCTCGGCAACCCTAGAAAATTTTCTTATTTACTATATGATACTACCTGTGGTAGAATCTCTACAAAATATGGTATTATATAGTTTTGTTAGGTTCTGGTCTGAAGTGGTTTGACTCCGGACATCTCTCACCTCTAAGCAACAGAATCCCGGATTCTGCAAAAAATTTTCTAGTGCCTAACGGCACACCCTAGGAGGAAATTTTCTTATCTACTATATGAAGCTAACTATGATAGCGTATGGACAAAAATCTGGTATTATATAGTTTTGTTGGGTTTTGGTGTGAAGTGGTTTGACTCCGAACATCTCTCACCTCTGAGCAACAAAATCCTACAAGTCCAAGATTTTTTGCTGGGGTCGCCCTAGAGGAAATTTTTCTTGTTCCTCAGACAAGCCTATCTGTGGCAGAATCTAGATAAATTCTAGTTGATATGTTATAATCTCAAAAACTTTTGATGCTGATCTTGCGACGGGGTATGTTGAACCTTCTAACACCTCATAACCCAATACAAAATTCACAAAGAAATATATAACACTCGAATCTTGTTGAAATCCTATCACAGATAGACTCGCCTGAGAGGTAAGAAATTTTCTCCTAGGGTAAAACCCCAGCAAAAAAATCTTGGACCTGCAGGATCTTGTTGTTCGGAGGTGAGAGATGTCCGGAGTCAAACCACTTCACACCAAAAACATAACAAAATTGTATAATACCAGATTTTTGTCCATACCCTATCATAGTTAGCTCCATATGGTAGATAAGAAAACTTCCTCCTAGGGTGTGCCGTTAGGCACTAGAAAATTTTTTGTAAAGTCCAACATTTTTATCACTCGGAGGTGAGAGATGTCCGGAGTCAAACCACTTCACACCAAAACCTAACAAAACTATATAATACCGAAAATTTGTAGAGATTCTACCACAGGTAGTATCATACAGTAGATAAGAAAATACTCTCCTGAGGGTGTGCCGTTAGGCACTAGCAAAAATCTCAGGCTTACAGGATCTTGTTGTCCGGAGGTGAGAGATGTCCGGAATCAAACCACTTCATACCAAAACCTAACAAAACTATATAATACCGAAAATTTGTAGAGATCTTATCTAGAGTAGGATTAAGTAGATGATAAGAAATTTCTCTGCTAGGGTTGCCAAGCACCCTAGTAAAAGTCCTGTAACTTCAGGATCTTTTAACATCTATGACCCAGGTTTTCAACACCAGGTTGCTTGGTGTTGAAAACCTGGGTCATAGATGGATGATACTAAGGTTTTGTCGAAAACCTACCATAGATGCGATCATCTATCTCTAAATTTTCTGACAACCTCCAAGTTGGAAGGGGTAAAAAATGTTGTGTTGTGTTGTGAGATTTTCGATGTCGATGAC
>Ga0302309_10001685_pt1 | contig 19638 bp, 12 predicted proteins | sample III_Palsa_N1_1_FD_200453 | JGI IMG/M metagenome (GOLD analysis project Ga0302309, IMG submission 200453) | Peat permafrost microbial communities from Stordalen Mire near Abisko, Sweden - III_Palsa_N1_1 | ecosystem: Environmental > Terrestrial > Soil > Palsa > Peat permafrost | place: Sweden... | reverse complement strand
AGTCTGAGGTGAAATTGGCAGCAGTCAACTCTATGATTGAGAGTACAAGCACGGGTACAAATGCTGTTTCATCTGGCGAGTCGGATTACGTTCTCGCAGCTCCTTATCAGACCAAGTCAGGTCATAAAGTCATTGTGATGGAGCGTCATTCAGAAATTGTCGACGTGTATGTTCCTGCAAGCGAAGAATTCGAACAAATAAACATCAGCGATCTGGAGCCGCGCAATGCTTCTTTCCCTACCTATTCACGCCAGTATTTCCTGAACTCAGACAAATTCGAGCGCGATATCGCCCCGAAATGCGACTCTGGAGTTCGAATCAGCTTTTATGACCCACTGACTGGTGAAAAGTGCAGCGACTGGCCAATTGTTCACGTCAAGCGCAACGCTTCTGGTGTAACTACGCACATCTACGCGACAGCGGATGACGACGTGCGCATATCAATTCGACTCGTGATTCCTAAGTTCGTCATGGCTTGGGGTGGCCCTGTTTCTGACAAGACTGAAACGAACAAATGGGCAATTACAGATCCAACACTTCTGCCCCGCGCGACTCAAGTTCACTATTTCTTTGGATTGAAAAATTGAACAACCCAAAAAAAATTGTACTGTTGTTTTTACGAAAAATTGAAATGTAAACCAGTCTCAGTCATCGAAATGTCATGCTCATTCTCTTTTTTTCTATACTCGTCCTTGACGCGATCGATTTCGCGTTGTAGTGTGACGTATTGTTCCACTGTCGCCGCAAACAAAACAAAGAGAAAAATAGCAATGGCCGTCAGAATACAAGTAGATGGCTGATCGTTCCTTGGCCAGATACTGGCGACGATAGGAAAAAGCATGTAGATTACCACGAGAAACACCTTTTCCGCATAGACCAAAGAGAGCATGACAGTAATAAACCAATTGCGCGTGACCGCTAAGTGAAAAAAGTAAGTGAGCAGAGCGCTCGTGTCAGAATAGATAAAAAATAGTGCAGCAGTAAAAATAAGAAGCGAATAATAGGTGCGCAATGGTCCTTCAACCAATGTAATCCAAATGGCTATTGCCAGTTCAGACTCGTAGACAAAGCGGCGCATCAAAACAATTAGAGACGGACTAAGCCAGCGGTTGTGAATGCAATTGCCTGGAGGAGTGATAACCCAGAAATAAACGTGAATAGTGAATAGAGAAGCCAGTGTCAGTGTCAACAATAGGTACAGGACATCTTCGCCCAGACTGATATTGGTCACTGATTCATTGCTAAACGGCGCCATAACAAAAAATTGAAGCCGCCTTGAGAAATTGAGAGACATTGCATTGACGACAAGGACTGTTATGACCAAAGCCACTCCCACCAATTCTGGAACATATGTAAATGGGACAAAAATCCTCCGCAATTCAGACTTGTAGAGATCGTTTGGTGCGTGCAATGAACCCGTTATGCTATCAGCTAGAGGATCGTATTCGTGGCTTAAAAACGAAGGCAGTCGCATGAGAGAATTGAGATAACAATGCAGCATCAAAATCATAAGCAAAAAAGTAAAGAGAGAATTCCAGATTGTCCAACGACTTGACTCGTACGCATTTCCAATCTCAAGCCTTTGGTTTTGCGAGTCAAAAATAATGGCAACATTCACCAGAGTTGAGCCAAAAATAATGTCTGTAGGCAGTACGCATTCTGGGCATTGTTGCACAACCGAGCGTGGTAAGGATGCCCAATCGGGCGTTGAAAAAGCAAACGGAGACAATAATTCGGCCAAAGTAGGTCCAGGAGTAGTTGATAACATTGTTTGTGTCGCAAATTGAAATTGCCATGTACCCATCGTCAAGTGGATAATATTGGTGGGGTTTTGTACATAGAGATTCCAAATTGCGCTGCCAAGACGAATGTGAAATGCACCAGGAGTAAAGAAAACGCGTGAGGTTTGACCCAGAATAGAACCAGAAAGCCAGCAACGATCTGGGAAATTTTCACATGGGATGAGCAATCGTGGTGCATACATATCATCGAATGCCTGTTCGTATCGCTCCCCTAGAATCAGTTGGCCGTGTGCAGATTTATCAAAATTCAAAGTCAAAGTTGCCAATTTAAAAATTTGCCAAATGTCTGACCCTGGGCCCATTGCCCAGACAGATGTGGTGCAATTGGGTACAGCATCCAAAATAGGCAAACGAAATGCAGTGTGAGGAGCATAAACCACGTCGGTGTCATTGTATCGCGAATTACTGTAAATGTAAGAAGGTACATTGACACAAAATTGCTCGGCGTGAAAATCTAGATGCAAGTCGAACGGACGCCCAGGGATTCCAATTTTATCAGCAGTAACATAGTAATCTTCACGAAACTCAGTCGTGCTTGTGAAATTGATGGGAAATAACTTAATTTCCAATCTTACCAATGGCAAGCTTGCGTCAGCTGCGAATATTACAAATACTAGTAATAGCAACGAGCATTTTTCCATCTAGAAACTTTTTTTTTGTTTCGAATGAAATGCTAAAGAATTGTGTGAAAAAAAGCGTTTAATAATGACAAAATGCACAAACAGTTTAGGTGTTCAGGGTTTTAAGTTGGTTATGTCAGAATTGCTGAATCGAATTTGAAACCGCGGAGGGATGCCACCATAACCTGGCAAAATGCTTTGAATCTGTGCGGAAGCGTTGGTCGCCACAGACTTCCAAGCAGTAAGCGTGTCAGCTCCGACAAATGAAAACTGCCACAATCTGCCACTACCAATGCGAATTTGCATCATCCCCATGACTCTTAAGCGAATTCCTGCCATCAATCCCAACCAGTCGGATATCACCGCGTCGGATCGGAATTTGTCTGACACCCAAATTTTGCTCGTCCATTGACCGAGATCGGTCACAGTCTCCACGATTGAACAAGGGGTATCATCAGATGCGAACAAATATGCAAAGGTCTTCGATTCGCCTGCGCCAGAAGGTTCGGTCAGTTTGATTTCTTTCCAGTCTAGCCAAGTGCTGTCTTGAATTCCAGAGTCTTGAATATCCTGCGTGGACGTTAGCTCAAGCGAGTTGAAGATGATTTGAGGTTTGGCCTTCTTATCTGGTTTGGTCGAGGTCTTTTTCTTGCTCTCTTTCTTTTCTTTCTTTTCTTTCTTCTTCTCTTCTTTGGAGTCCTTCTCTTTCTTCTTCTTCTTTTCTTCCTTTTTTGGTTTAGGATTCTTCGCCGCCTTCGATTTGGGTGTTTCGACGGCAGAAGGTTCTGCTGCCAACCCGTGAACTTCGAGCAACATTGCGCCGCCAAATCCAAGGAATACTACAGGGCCCATGGTTTGTGTAATTTGAGAAATGGCCGGCGCTTTCAATTTGTCATAGTTTTTGCCCTTCATGATGACGAATTGTTTGTTTCTGGCAACATACACCATTCGACAAACTTGCTTCGTATATTTCCCTTTAGGACCGTAATTTGAGCTTGGCGGAGGGCTGGCTTTGTTTTTCTCTTTCTCTTCGGCCGTAGCCAACCGATAAGCTTTGCGGAATAATTCAGACCCAGGAGTTCTGTCAATTGCGCTGAGATTACCAATCGGTGATTTTTCCACTTTTTTCGATTTGATCATCAACCATGACACTTTTTTTGGCGTGTAAACCACAAACCATTCATTGCTTTGCAATCCAATGTAGGCTTTGAACATGATCGTGTCAGGTAGTTCTGTTCCATTTTGTTCAAACGTGAAATCAGACGTGATTGAAGCCGTAGATGATGTGCCGTCGGAATACTTTGTGAACAAAACCAAGTTGTCTTTTGTAAGCACAACTCCACCAATCTCAGATGAGCGAAGTTTAACAAGCGGTTCGTTTTTTTCTTTGGATTTGCCCTTGTCCTTGTCTTTGCCCTTGGCAGTTCCCTTGCCTTTGCTTTTCTTTTTCTCTTTTTCTTCACCCACGTTCTCTGTGCCATTGCTGATCGGTTCGGCTTCAAATAAATCGTAGAGAGAATCGGACCACAGAAGCTTAGAGTCTGGAGTGGGTTGAATGTCAGACAAGGAGACAAAACGAAGGCCTCTAATTTTGACCAAACCCGCTGGAGCAACATCCGTCTCTGCACGTTTCATGACGTCTGTCTGTACTTTGAAATCAGTGGACGATTTGTTGGCAATGATGCTGCTTTCCAACATTGAATTGCCCAACCCGTTGAGGGTTGAAGTGAATTCCAGTCGATTTTTGACCAGGTCCTCGTCGGTCCATTTAAACACGACACGAGATAATTGACCAGTCTTGTTTCCTATCGCTTTGTCCCACCCGATGTGGTACAATCCTGGCGCGGCCTTATCGATAGAAATCAACGCAACAATGCCCAAATTGTGCGTTTCAGACAAGCGCCTGAGCTCTGTGCAAAAATGAAGATGCAATTCTTTGCCATCTCCATCCATCTTACGCTGAATGATTTTGATTGAGAATTGCCCGCTGGCATAGGTGGTTTTGGTTGGAGAGAGTGCTGGAATTTCGACCTCGCTTTGTTTACCTATGCCTCCGGTTTTGCCACTGATCATCCATGCAATGCCCGTGTCGTAATCCATCAACGCAGCCCATTCTGCGGTCACCGTTTTGAATTTGGATTCAACTTTGGGTTCAGGTGAAACAACAAGAGATGATCGCCCTACTCCTTTGTTGCCCGTTACCACCAATGTTGGCGCAGGGATGTTAATGATTGGGCGCGTCGCAGCGGTTTGCAAGTCAATGAACTGCGCATAAGATAAGAGCCAACGTTTGTTGTCCGCGCTGTGAGTCCATGCCTCAGATGGTACATATGTAATTTTTCCGCGGTCGATCAAGTGCATGATCGGAATAAATGTAAATTGAGAAGGTGGAGGTGCGACCTTGAAATCCAAAATCATGAAACTCTCGCGCACGCACGAGCGGAATACAGGAGTGGCAGATTTGCCGTCTTGGCATGGCTCATAGCCAAGAAATAAGTCGCCATTGCGAGGAAAATCAATTTGTGGAAGCACAATTGCCGCATTGCCTGCAACTGTTAATGCTCGGTCAGATGATTTATAAGTCGCGATAGCTCCAGGTCCAACTTGAAGATACGCGATCGCCGCGAGATAATCGATTTGAGAGCGATTCGCACCAACATGAGTCATTGAATCCAGATTAATTGAAACATCGTTTGGCTCAAACATGGAATAAACATGTCGAATTTGTGTTGTCGCCCGCGTCAAACCAGCTGAGTCTGGTTCATCAGTCAATTCACTCCAAGGCAACTCGTCCAATTGGTCAGGAAGACGCTCAGCTGTTTGCAAACGTAGATGCGCGTTGATCCAATTGGCATTTTTCAAAGCTTGAATGGTGGAAGATGTGATTTCACCTGCGTTCACTCCCTTTTCATCTTCGGGCGCCGTTTCAACATTGGTGGCCACTACCAAGAAATTTGCGCCCAGGAGGCACGGAGTTGACCAAAATGCTTTACGCAATGCGTTGGCTCCAATCGTAACTTGGTGAGCAGAGGATTCGTAAAGAACGTCATGCAATTGTGAATTTTCATCCAGTTTGATGGCAAAGTGGGCGCTAATTACAGCTTCTTCGATTTCCTTCACAATTGCATCTGTTCGTGCTCTCTTACCAACAGAATCATCCTTTGAGTCCAGCGGGCGCTTCTCGGCTGATTTGCGCACATCATCGATTGGTATCGCTTTTTTGTCATCATCCGTTTTGGATTTTTTCACAGCTGGCTCTTCAAGATCACCACCCTTCCGCTTGGCGGCAGTATCCATCTGCACTCTCTTCTCATCATCGGCTTGAGGCGGTTTGGCTATATTTGTAGGAACCACGGCGTTTTGTTTGAATATGAGCCAAATTGGAGCGGGCATGCCATCTTTAATAGGTGCAGGTAGCCCAGAAATTGTGATACTGCCATCATCCGCAAATGCACGACATTCTTTTGCATCTGAAATACTGAGCGTTGACAATCCTTCGTCTGTTTCTTTGAGACAAACAGCATTGACGAATTCAAAGTCAAGAGCGCTCTGCGGTGTGACAGGAGCATAAACTCCTGGGGGAGTGGATGAGATAATAATTCCAGTAGCGCCGTTTTGTTCGAGAGCACTTTTCTTCATGCTTGCAGCGCCAATTTGCAATCGTAGGTTTCGCAAATCACCAGTCGTCGAATGAACTTGAGGCAGTTCGACAAAAAAAATAACCTTGCCAGTTTGATCGAGTTTGATCATTATTTTGTGAGTGCTGGCTGCTGTTGATCTGACGGCCAACAAAGGGTGAGAGATTGTTGTAGCGGCTGTATCTTTTGCTGCTTTGGCGACAATCTCTTTCGTCCATGCGACGTAATTTTTGGAATTGACCAGCGCGGACAGTTTCTGTGTTTTGATTGCCTGCCAGACAGAATATGTGAAATGTTCACGCGTTTCCTCAGTTTGAAGCACATCAACTGAATCCACTTCCGCGGTAGAATCGAGTTGAAATTTAAAATCCCTGATGACCGCCAAGGGCTTTCTCATGTCCACAAGAGCAGGTGAAGGCGAACGGTTAGTCGCGGCGCGTTTCGTTTCGAATGCACTTGGTTTCGAATTGAGCGTTGCTGCGAATTTTTCTTGGTTGAGTTTAGGGAATACGCGATCGGTGAACAATGATACATCAAGCGTGCCATTCAATTGTGGCTTTCCAATATCGGCTGGAACAGCGTAGAGAAAATACGTAACTCCGTCCGGTTCGTCATTCGCCATCGATCGAACCAGTGCATCTCCGACATATTGGAAAAGCTCTGGTTTTACATCATCAATGGATTGACCGGCGATGTCCCAGAGGAGGAAATAACGACTGTTGAGACCAGTGCGAACATGAACAGATGTGTATTGAACAGTGGCTAATTTTTGTGCCATTAACAAAAAGGAAACAGCCACCACATTGGGACACCAATCTTGTTCTTTGCCAGCAATGTTGACCAGTCCTTTGAGACGCACGCTTTCCAAAGGCCAAAATGCTGCCGTACCTTCTGGCATTCGAGCAGACACAAACAACTCTTTAGCCGGGGGCATGGTTGCACCAAATCGAAAGATTTGCCCATCTTTGAACGGCTTGGTTTGAATGAGGAAATCGGCACACGGTGTGAGCGCTCCTGTTTTTTCATCTCGTTGCCAAAGATCCACACTGGCAGGTTTGAAGGTAGCGAGAGCACGAACTGGCACTTCGTAAGTGCTGATTTTAGTGCGATCAGTGGGTGAACATATAGTTAAGCGCGCAAACCAGTCCTTTTTTTCGTCAAATTCGATTTTCGAGCATTGAATGGCGAACCCTTCAAATTTTCCGTTGCCTGCTGCAACCCGTGCGAGAATGGCTGGATTCAATTTTCCTGCAGAATCTGCCTGCGATGTCATTTGCCAGAGTTGTTCGCCCAAGAAATCCATGCCAACGGATTGGTCAACGGAAAAGCTGAAGTTTGGTCCTGCGCCCCCATTCTCCAAAAACGAAATAGGAAATGAACTTGGGAAAGAATCAAAATGCAGCAGTCCTCTCGGTTGTACGCCTTGTTGATTCAAGCCAGTCCAGTTTACAATGAAATCCGTTGAAGAACGCAGCGATTCGTCCGAGACCAATTCATTCTTTTTGAATTCTCTCAAAGTAAGAGGGCTCTTTTCGTCGCCGCCAAATGAAATGATCCACACCAAAGATTCAGAATCGTTTATTGTCTTGTATTCTGCGGTGTTCAGAGTTTCATCTCCATCATCTGCACGAAGGTTCAACTTGCGATAAGCGCAGCCAACTGGTCCAAGCACATCCAAGTAACTTTCAACAACAACGAAGGTTCGACGCTCCACCAAAGTTTCCATTGTCTCTGTTCCCAAACTCGCAAGAAGTTGTCGTTTCTCTTGTATTTTCTGGAGATTAGCAAACACATTGGCCACATTCGTGCCTTGCACGATATCTCCAACTGTGACATCATCGGGAATAGATGGTAACAGAGGCAGCTTTGCCGGTAACTGAATTTTAAAATTCTTAGTCTCTGTTTCCATGTCCAGATCTGAATCGAGGCTCAAGTCAATGGAGATAACTTTAACCGGAACTGTGACTGATTTTGGAGCAGCTGGCGGAGGAAGAGGTGCAAAATTGTGGTGCACAAATTTCGTTCCATCGCTTTGTCGGTAAAGACCATCTTTCCAGACTTGTTGCTCTGAATCGTATTCGCGATACAGATACATCACTGTAGCGATATCCTTCAAGTTGACATTTCCAACATTTGGCACATCCTTGCCAAGATATTGGAGACAAGCATCGCGAATAACAGCCCCGAAGAAATTTCGATCTTTGCTTGGAACTTCGTTGAAGTCAATACCGCGAAGCTCGATTTCGTACAATATTCCACGGTAAGGAATGCAGATGGTTTCCAAAAGACGGCGCTGATTGCTTTCATTCAGATCGTCAGAGATTGATGCCAAGATTTGCCGTGCCGACACAGTGAAGCGCTCGGTAAATGTGCCAGGAACAAGTTGCCGACTTTCTGAATTTTCATCAAACACCAAACTGAACACTTGGTCCTGATAAAAATCTGGGTCGGCTGTGCGGTCAGGATTACTGTGTGTAAAAATAGCGCGAATATCTCCTTTGGGTTTGTCCGACACTTGTACCTTTTCAGTACGCACGCTGTATTGACGCATATATTTGCTCACTCGCCCAGAAACAAATGCAGACGACTCCAACTGCTTGAGAGGGGTGAAATTGTTCACCAGTTTCTTTTGCTCGTACAACGCAACCTTCCAGCCTTTGGTCTGAAAGTTGAAATTGGTGGAAAATCGTTCTTCGCCTTCATCTTTGAATCCTTCGGGTGAAAAAATATCAAGGCGATGCTGACTGTCGAACACTTGCATCTTTTGCGCAACAATAAGCCAATCTGGGAAAGGTAAGAAATTTTCCTCCTTCACACGGCCAAAGCCAGTGTCGGCAAGAGTGAATGCAAAAACAGCGCTTGTGACTAATTGTTGCGAAAAGATAGCTTCGGATCCATAACTCAACTGCGTGGCCGTAGGAATGGTCACCATGCTGAAGTTGGAGCGTTTTTTCTTTTCATCTTCGCTAATGACTGCTGTTTTGAATCCTTCTCCACTTTCGTCCTCTCCTGGAAGATAACCCAGAATGGTGATTTTTGCAGGACTGAATTTAGTCGACTTCGAAGGCTTGCCAACATTTGCAAAACCGGATGAGATCTCAATGGGATTCGGTTCAGATATTGGCATTGCAGCGGGTGTTACACTGGCATAAACTAACTCTGTGATTCGAATCAGCATCATGCCGTCAACCATGTTGTGTTCGTTCACCAACATCACAGAGAGGTTTCCATCGTTCAATGCAACACGCGCCGACAAACGAGCCATATTCAATTCGTCAGAAGATCCCTCTTCAACTTGCAATGCATTAGACCTGAATAAATCGCCCATGCTATATCCAGACTGTTTGGCATTTGGAGAGAGATTGCATTTCCACACATTTGTGAGCAATGAGTGTAGAGATAAGCTCCCAGGCTGTGATGACTTCCACACAAGTGGAGGCACCTCCATGGTTTTTAAAATATATAAAAAAAATGGGGGCGAAAGGTGATTTCTGTTTTCATTTTTTTGCTGGATTGCTTTTATACATGCACAGGGCATTTACAAAACGCATAACGATACTTGAACGTCAATCCATTGTGTGAGATATACACCAATAGATAGACTTGTGTATTTTTCAAAAGCCACGAATGCACGCGCACTTGTTCAGGTAAACCGTTTTGCACATATTGCAAGCTCCAAGAGAAATCTGTGATCAATGTTGAAAGTTGCAAAATAGCCTTGTTTTTGACCAGCGTTGTGAAATATTTCTCCAACCAGCGATATTGCTCAGAGCTAAATAATTGCTTACGCGCCACTTCTTCATTGCAAAGAGTGATAAAGGGTGAGACGCCGGGATTTTCATGAAACTCGCGAACCAGTAAACTCTGTTGATCCGCCGAATCACCATGAATCACACATTTGACTTCTTTAGAATTAGTTGGCGGAGCTTTCGCATCTTTACTCCGAATCTTGCTTGGATCTCTGAGCATCAGATACGCCGACGCCTTGGTATATTTGCCTTCCCATGCTTTTTGCTGTTTAATCCATTCCGGATCTTTCTCTGCGTCCTCATGGCTGACTTGCACATCCGCGTCGTCGTCAGATTTGCCCCAACTCGAATCGTCACCCAAGTCCATTTTTGATTCTGTCTTTTGTTTAGCACCACCACCAGGAGGATCATAAAGCACCTCCACATCCGCTTGTTTTTTTTGTTTGTCTGCTTTCAGTTTGGCTTTCGCCGGTCCCTTAATTTTCTTCGCGCCTTTGTTTCGCACAACCTTTGCATCCGATGACATGTCAGACAGATAAATCAAAGTATGTTTAAATCATAAAAAAAACGATTCAAATAAATCGAAATTTGATTTGCCATTTTTATCTATGACGGAAAGGCGCAAAGCAGTTGCGAGTCGAGATACCCAATCGACGACTGACGAAGAAGAGGCTCAGGGCGCCAGAGCAGCTGTGGGCGTTAGCATTGCTGAACAAATATGGGACTTATTGCGGCAACACGACCCAGCAGCTTTGCCTTATATTCATCATTCCGAGGCTGTCGAACCAGTTGCATTAATCGGATTAGATGGTTGGCGTTTACTCCGCGAAATGTTTCGTGATCTACACCAACGCGCACCAACTGTGAGCGACTTGCTCGAACGAATCGATCAATTGTACCGTCAATTGAGAAAATCAAACTCAAAGGCCACCGAGATTCATTGGTTGATTGAGGAAATTTATATCAGACAAACAGAGTTGAAAGCCCAATTCGTTGAAATCCAAGACGTTAAAACACTCGACCGGGCATACCTGATGCAAGATTATGTCGTATACTGTGACCAAGTTCTCGATCTGGCTTCGCGTCAGGGCGCCACAAGTGTGCTACAAACCACCAAAGATACACAAAATCTTGTTGTGAATCGCGAGACACTCGTCACGGAAGATTTCTTCATTAATCTTACCCTCATGCAAAAATTGCGTGATTTTCTTGTAAACGCTTTGCAGACCAACCGTGACCCAACTAAAATTATCAAGGTGGTTACACCCACAAACAAGACACCACATTCATTCGAACAATTGGTTCACGAGTGGTTGGACCGGCTTGAAATCGCGAACCACATTATGCTTTTTACTACACGTGATACAGCAATCAACGTGGCACTGAATTATGCAAACCAAGACCTGCCTGAAGGCAAGAGACCGCACCCACGATTGGTGTTGCAAACACAAAAAATTCGATTTGAGGCACACCGTTTGCTTGAAGTTGTTCGAACATGGGGTAAAGAAATTCAAGTCGATTCCAAACTATTTGTGGACACTTTCACAGCATTGGTACAAATGGCAGTTCAAACTTTCCGTGGCCGTCTTGATCCACTGCCTAGACTTTTTGACATGTGGGCTTCATCACGAGATTTGTTCGCCGAAACAAAAACACAACCGCAACAGCAAACTCGTCGATATTTCATCGAGACATTTCAGAAATTGTTGCGTTTGCATGTAGCAAAATTCAAACCAGTGGCTTTAATCCCTACCACGGTTCGCCTCAAATCTTTAATCATCAGAGGTACAGATAAAGGTTCGGCATCTTCGTTTTCCAGCGATCTGCTCAAACAAATGGCACAGTTACAACTCGAGCCCCCCAAAACTAAACCAACTTTTGCCGAAATGCCTCGCACCTATTGGTTTCCAGGAAATGCACGGCGTAACCCACCAAGTTTAGTTGATCTCTGGAAAGTCTGGAAAACAACAGTTAAATGGGTTTGGCCACCACTGGTTCTCTCTGGTGGGAGTGCTGCAAATGCAACCAATGACAAGTTTGTTGCAGACATGCTCGAATGGGGTGCACCGTGGGATGAAATTGTGGATGGATTAGTTGCAGCTGGCAAAAAGAAAGCGGCCGAACCTTTCCGAGTCAAACTTTATGACAATTTCCCAACTACTGTTTCATTCGCCAGTCTGTTGGACGAATGTGTTCAAAATCCATGGATGCGAATCTACGACTTACCCTCGTATTCAATTGCACTCTCAGACTTTGCAATTCGTGGGAAATCAGGCACTGGAACATTTACACCTGCAGACATTCAACTCTATCTAAGACATATGCTTGTGCGTTTAAAGGCGTCGACTAAATTGGACGATACCTCGATACGCAAATTTGAAATGAAGGGGGCGATCTCTGACGAAAGCAGACCATACTTCGAATACAAAATCGAAGGAGTGACAAAAGAAACAGCGTTGGCTTTGTCACGCGCTAGCCCTTGGTTTTTACATGTTCAATACCCATGGACTGCTCATTTTGAAGCAAGTGCATGGCAAACGTGTCGATCAGCAGCAACTCTGAAGTCGGACATGGAAGAAATGCAAAAAAATGGAACACAGTTGGCAAAAAATGGATTTTCGTACGAATTGAATTCACCTCTGGTGGTACATGATTTAATGGCATCGATAAATCTTTGACAACTCATCAAAAGTCTGTTCGACGTCAACTTGAATCTTCAAATTCTTTTGTTTTTGACGTCGTTGCTTGCCGCGCCACACAAGGCCACGTACATGCTCGACGCATAATCTCTTGAGTTCTTCTTTTTTGAAATCACGTAATTCAAGTTTGAGTTTCTCGTTGTAGTAGTTGTTGATTTCAGTCCAATCGGTCCGACGAAGTTTTTCGATGCCAGCAAATTCACGTTCATATAATTTCATGAGTTCATGGTTGATAGCCTGAAGTTGCCCTTCAAAAAGAAGTTGCTCCATTTGAATATGTTGTTCGATCAACCAATCGACTTGCTTGTGAAATAGAAGCTGCTGTTCGAGCAACCAATCTGTAACATTAATGTGTTGACCTTCGACGTCATCATTTAATTCCTTTGCGTCATCCGTCCACTCAAAACAGTGTTCCAAAACATCGATCGTGCGAAGCGCCTTTTCTTCCCAAAGGTGGTCGAATCCTCTGTTCACCTTATTGGACGAAGAAATAAGTTCTTCGTTGTCATTCAACCATTTGAACGGTTTTATCGATATGGTTGGAGGAAACTCATCTTCTTCGCCTTTACCTTGGCATTTGACCACAATAAAAGCAATAGATACAACCAGCCAAAATAATGAGCGCATGATTGACGAACTTCAGTCTTTTTGATGAAATTTAAAAATGTGAAACTTGTTAAATCCAAATAAATTTCAAATTCAAATTTGATTCTCTTATTTGTAACAATGTTTGTAGAATGGATTGCTGTGATCACCAAGGAACAGGTGGCATTATTTGTGGTTTTTTGTGCCGTCGTGGCGCTTACACATCAAGAGATCTACTGGTGTTTGTTCGCATCCAAAGCCAAACGGCAAGAACTAGCAGCCAAAATCTTTGCTGCCGAAGCTCAGCGCCAGAAATATATGCATGAATCATCAGAACGTGCAATGGATGACGAAATGGATAGGCAATTTGGACACACAGTCCGTTACGTGATTGGGAGCGAAATTCTGGACAAAATTCACGCCGAACTGACTGTTGAGTACAACAAAATAAGTTCTAAGAAATATGCCAAAGATCACCCAGACGAAGTTGTCCCTAAATCGACAGAACCATCGTCCAACCCCAGGCCTCTGTTTTTGCAAGTTGTGGAATTGATGAAAAGAAATCGTGGAGGTTAACTGTATTTTTTTGTTTCAATGATTGATTGTATTAATATGGTGTATACAGCACCACATCAAGTGGAACCCGAAGAATCGCATGCTCAATACGAAAAGAAGATGGAAAAGAAACAAGAAGCAACTGATGCTCCTGCTGAAGTTGATGAATCGAAGTTTCCTCCAGAGCGAAACGTTGTCAGAGAAGCAGGTCTTGCATCTGATGGCTCTCGCGTTTCTCGTCGGCGTAAACTCGCTGAAAAAAAAGAAAAAGGAAAATCCTGAATGAACCTTTTCCTAAATTCGTTGTAAGAGAAAAAAATGTGTTCTTCTCGAAAATACGAATTGAGACAAACAAACAAAAAATGTGTTTCTATTCATCGCTGTCACTACTGACTTCGGGTTTCCACACTTTGTCCTCGGCTTCAGCCAAATCGACGAATTCACTTTCGCCAAACTCTTTTTGTGTGAAGACTTTGATTGATTTATAGGCAGCCTCGGCGCGCAGACGAACCTCCATGACGTACTTCGGCTCATACTCAGATTGCTTTGTAAAAGCTTTAATCATTGCCGGATTTGTCCCATAGTAACCCTCGGCGTTGGCGAAGATATTTTTGCGCAGCCAGGTTGTTGCAGCCACCTTCGCTTGTGCGGGAGAATTGTGCATCACACGACGAAGATAGGGTTTGGCATCCCCATGTGTTTTGAAATTGGCAGTAATTACAACAAAAAACAGCTTCTTTGGCCCAGCTTGTGGCTGAACAGTGTGATTAGTAGAAACAAACAAAAAAATGATTGCGCTACCTTCCCACCACGTTTTTGAATAGTCAGCTTACGTTTACCGCGAGGCATGATGAACAATGAACGAGTTAGAAAAAAAATAGGGGGGAAATTAAATCCAAACAAGCTCATTAAATCCAATTAAATTTCAAAATTTCAAATTCACAATTTGGAGTCACAAATTCCAAATAGAATTTCAACCATCTTTCTTTCAATTCGAATCATTTTGAATTGTTTATTCGAATCCATCATGGCTTCTCAGCTCACTATTACACCCAACCCCGCGAAAGGCGCGAAAACGCGTAAAAATGAAAATGCCGGTAGCGCTGCTGCTGTTGTTGGTTCGCATACTCCTGCGCCTCCTGCGGCAAAGCGACAAAAGATCGCCAAAGCTTCCGAAGCCACGCCTGATGACATGGACATGCTGGATAAAATGGCGGCAGCTCAAAAATCTGTTGGCGCCCTCCCAGGAAAAGACGCAAGGGACAACAAATCCAAGAATGAATCGAAAGAACTGGTACCAGTCCAACAACCAGGAGCAGTCGCGCTTCTACCCACCGGACTGCCAGCGCCTCAGCGTTTCATCGAACCTGTCAACCCCTTGGCGAAGTTGTACTGGTTTGACAGTAACAACGGCGCTTTTTGGGCTCACATCCTCCCGCATCTCACTGTTATTTGCGGTCTTGATGGGCGCACGATCAACCTCGGTTTTTGGCCTTCGATGGTCGATCGTGCCACCGCTCCGGACAGCATGACACCATTCTTCAAAGGCGTCAACTTCACCATGTACGGCACCATTCTCAACCGTGGCACGCACATCGGCACGTACGGCAATCACAAGAATACCCACAATCGTAATATGACCGACAAATACGCCTGCCAGAATTTCTCACAATCCAAATATCAACTCAAAGTGCGTTCCATTCCGATTGAAATTCTGCAACGAATCGGCGGCTCTCCTACTTTCCCCGGAGACACGCGTTACTGCCTTGATGCGCTCAATGCCCGCGAGGAAGAACTGCGTAACATTTACGCCAAAAACATTGATGCCAAGAGCCTCAAGCCCGGCACATTTTATCCAATCTTTGGAAAGGACAAACCCGAAGACTCATCCCGTTCAGTTACTTTTCGAACGAGTATGTACATCGCTCAAGGCGCCGAAGCTATGAAGAAGACGAATGAAGAGCGCGAGAAACAAAAGAAACGTCGAGATGAAGACAAGAAACTCGGCATTCAACGCGGTGAACCTTGGCCTGAATCCAAAGACAAGGAACCCCTGCCGATCGATGCGATGCCTGACACGTATGATCCGCTTGGGTTACACAGAAAGCACTGGGAGGAGAATGGAACCAAACTTCCTTACATGAAACTTAACTTCAAAGATACCAACGATGAAGATGTTGACATGGATTTGCGTGATGACGTCGGAATCACTGGCGCGTTTGGATTCGGTGACATGTTCGCATTTGATGTCACCGTCAATTTCAATAAGGTCGGTTGCCACGGCATGACCTTTTATGTCAACAAAATTCGACATCTCATGACATGCTTGCCATCGGAACGCAAAATCAATGAGCGTATACTCGATTCTGGAGAAATTGGTGCTTCAAACTACCGCCAATTTATGCCCGTTGACCCCGAGTATAGCACCGGGTTCATGGCTAAGCATCGCGCTGCAAAGTTGGCTGCCGCTAACGGCATTCGCCCAAGCGACGAAAAATCTGCACCTGCTACCCCGATGCCTCCGCTTGGCCCAAGCACACCTCTTCATCCCGGATTTCCAGCTGGAAATGGCCACGGCTCTGGATCTGGCCCTCTCGGAAGTGACAGCATGGATGAAGGCGGAGATGGAGGTCCAACTGAAGACGAACTAGGTGCTCAAGCTGCAGCTGATGCTGCAGCTGCAGCCGCCGCCGAATATGATTAATCTTTTTTTTCTTCCCTTTTAAGTGTAACAAAAAAATTGTATCCTATTTCATTTCTTCTTGTGAAAAAACAACTATGTTTGACAAAACTCGTCCCGCACCCCCATGGAGAGATTGCGTGATTTTTTCGGAGACATCCATCCTTTCGAAAGCGACAAACAACGAACGCGTCGCATATTGCGTGAAGCCAAGAAAGAAAAACGCGCAAATGAGCGTGACATGCAACCATTTATTGCAGCAGAAGAAGCAGCTTTTCGGGAAATGGCCAATTTAAAAGCAAAATGCGGGGCTGGTGATACAGCATCAATCTCTCGCGTACAACAACTGGCATTTGACGTGGTAACAGCCAGACGAAATAAACAAGCGTTTCAACAGATTGGTGCATCTATTGACTCTCAAACAACTTCAATTCGTTCGGCAGCTGCGACAAAAGCTATGGTCAAGCGCATGGAAAAAACGACCAAGATAGTTAAACGATTGAATAACTCGAGTGCGATGGCCAAACTACCTAACACTGCTGTACAATTTCAAATACAAACCAGTATGGCTGAAGAAAAACAAGCTATGGCGCTCGAGACAATTAAAGATACGACAACTAAAGAAAACGACGAAGAAGACGCAGCAGAGATTTTTGATCAAGTGCTGACTCAAGCAGGAATGCAATACATTTCTCAAATTTAATCGCCTGGTGAGATCACACGCGCTCAACTGGATGCAATGCTGCCCTCACTCAAAGACAGGCCAGTGGTAATTGATTCGGAAAATGAATCGAAGCGTTGAAATTTGTTTTGTTTGTTTTTGACCCAAAAAAAACGAGAGAATACAATTTGTTTCGTTTATTCACGAGAGATCAAAGGGTAACCTTCGACGATTGTTCCCTCGGGTGGGGCACTTGATTGGCGTGTGGTTGAGATTTGAATAGCTTCAGCTCTCATTCGAACAAGAAAATCAGATCCGTCAAATCCAATAGTCGGAGATTTTGGAATCCAAATGGCTTCAGCTTGTAGATTGATATAAAATTGATCCATTCCGCTCACAACCATGCGAATACTTCGTGCTCCATTTGCCCCTCGCGCAATGCATTCGCGTTTCAACGCCAACAGAGCTGCCTCACTGATGAATCGATGACGCGCACCTAAAGTAGTGGGGCCTTCGGTGTTTTTAGGGGATACCCAGCATGTCGTCACAATCGATCCCACTGATTCATATTTCATATTATTTGGAATTGTGTCAGCAATTGTCATGAAGAATCCATCGTTGAACGAAGGCGTGAAAGAAAACTGAATAGATTCAGAATTGCGAATGATCGCTGCATTATCATGCTCACGTTGTTCAGGTGACTCGATGATAATTTTGTCTTGAATTGCGAAACACCCACAACGAGCACCCATGGTGACAAATGATTTTTGTTTTCTTCCTTCCAATAGCATTTATTTTTTTAAATTACATACAGAAATAGGAGAGAAAATACAAAATCAAGCTTCAGTCGTGTCCCTTTCATCAGTTCGAGCATGTTTGGCGTTGGGCAATTCTTCTGGTAGCAATTCCAATTTGCGCTTGTGTTTAAATTCGGGACGAGGCAGCGACGCAGCATTGTGTTTAATTATGTCCATTGCCAAACACCCTGTCTCAAAGTCGACAAAAGTCGAGGCTGCGTCCGCGTAGGTTTGTGATTGTGCAAACACCTTCCAAAACCAGCGCCAACTCATCTCGAACGCTTCGGCTTGTTTGAAATCCGCAATCAATCTGTAATGCGTATTCACTGAGAGAATGTCAAGACTTCCAATTTGCGGATGCTGTGCCATGATTGCCATAGCATTGAATACGCGCTGAAAGTCGGCAGGAGCCACACTCTGCTTGAATTTTGCCAACATTTCAGCGCTTGGGGTAACATTTGGTCCGTCGAGTAAAGGCATTTCAATATCGAAAATCGTCAAGGGCTCTTTCCCAACCAATTGAACGCATAGCGAGAAATGACTGCAATCGATACACGAATGTAGGCTTTTGGATGTGGCGCAAAAACGTGAATCTTGAATTCTGGGCGATGAGCTTTCATCCTTTCCAAGGTCAATTAAAAGAGCATGTTGGTCAGCAACAGAGACTCTTTTGAGATGAAAAATGTGCACGTCAATGCGCCCAGTGTCGAACAGAACCGATTTGAAGACAAGAGCGGGATTGAAGTCTTGTTGTAAATGAAGAAGTGCGTAATCGATGACTTTTTTTACGCGTCGTTCGTCTGCTTCGGAGAGCGTCTTTACTTCATTTTGAATGGCATCTCGTTTGGAATCAGGCACAATCCCAGAAATATCACCAGTAGGATTAACGACAGGAGTATCAGAAATTGCCTCCATGAGTGCTTGCGGCCGAGATGAGGTTTAGGAATAGGTACAGAAACGAGCTGATCGACGATTGTAGGGTCCTCGGTGCGTGCGACTGGCTGAAATTTGCAGTCGGGAAATCTTTTCAGAAATCCTTCTTTGAATGTGTCAAATGAAACGAAGCCGATGATTCTTATTGTTGCAAAACGTTCATTCGGTGATTGAGGAATCGCTCGGGCAAAATGATTGACGCCAGTAATATATAACTTGGCACACTCAAGAAGATCGTGTGACAATTTCTGGGCGGCTTGTTGTCGAACGTCAGAAAGATTGTGAAGAGTGGCGTGATCAACAGTAATTACAGCAATTGGTTTAGCAGCTCTTCTGATTAATGCCATATACACCAGCACTTCCTTTCTTTCCTTTTTCTTAAAAAAAATATTTGAAATTTAAATCCAAATGAAATTTCCCATGCTAATTTAATCCAAATCTTTTTTCTTCTGTTGTTAAACATCGTCTCGTTATCATGGGGGCAACGACTGATGCAGTCGTTTTAATTTCGCTATGTGCGATGGGAGCATTTATCGCATATATTGGAATAGCAAGTGACTCAGCAGGAGCTGTTTCTGTCGAAACTTTCAAAGCTGTTGTAAATGTATGCGCTAAACTCGAATCCCGTGTCAAAGCCCTCGAATGCAGTATTGGCGCCATCGACGAGCGAATTTCAGACTTGGAAGATGCACCAAATCCTCTGCGCGAAGTTTATCAATGGCAGGAATGTCAAACAAATGTTGGAGGCGAGAGTTTACCAAACGATACACCAGATCATTTATATGGAACGTGTTTCAAGCGTATCGATATATCACGTGAATGGAGTGATGTTTTGGACGACATTGGCGAATTTACATCAAGTAATCACACACACACACACACACACACACACACACACACACACACACACACACACACA
>Ga0302309_10001682_pt1 | contig 19666 bp, 20 predicted proteins | sample III_Palsa_N1_1_FD_200453 | JGI IMG/M metagenome (GOLD analysis project Ga0302309, IMG submission 200453) | Peat permafrost microbial communities from Stordalen Mire near Abisko, Sweden - III_Palsa_N1_1 | ecosystem: Environmental > Terrestrial > Soil > Palsa > Peat permafrost | place: Sweden... | reverse complement strand
CAGGCACCCCATACCCTGGGATTATTTTTACTCGATGAGTACAGGTGCAGGCAAAAACCTCGACTGGTTTTTTTACAACTGGTTTTACACCAAAAACTGGGTTGATATAGCGCTCGACAACGCCGTAAAAACCAGCGACGGCTACACCCTTACCGTTAAAAACATTGGCGGCTTTGCCACCCCGTTTGATGTGGTGGTAAACTACACCGATGGCACCAGCAGCAGTTTCCACCAAACACCTGCCGTTTGGGAAAAAGACCAGCGCACAACCTTGGTAAAAGTTAAAACTACCAAAGATGTTAAAGATATAACGCTTGACGGCGGCATATTTATGGATGCTAACCTAAAGGACAATACCTGGACAGCGAAGTAAGAAGGTAGTTGTTGGGGCTGGCCTTTGGGGGCCAGCCCCTGCTTTCGCCTTTGGTGTTTCCAACGGTCGCCTTTGTTGGTGTTATCAGGAGACTATATACCTGTTAGACCACGCAATACAATTATTTAGAAATAAGGTAGGCATAAGTTAAATACCAAACAGCTAATAATAATCTTAGACCTATAACGATTACTACAAACCAAAGCAAGTATTTAACCCACTTATTCACTTTTTAGGCTTTGGCTTCGCCTCTTTCTTATCTTTCTTTTCAATAGCCTTTTTGCTAACGCTGGCTTTCATAATGCTATGAAATATATTAGATGCTTCTTTTGGGTTTTTCTGGTCTTCCATGATGCTAAGTTACGGCTTTATAATAACAAAACACAAAACACCTCATCCACAAGGCGGATCAACTATTGCAAAACCGAACTTATGTAGTTACCTTTGCGTATAAACGGGAAAAGCCGCCCTTTTGGAAGGGGCAGCCCTGACAGTCGAATTAAGCATAGGCTTTGGACACCATTTGCAGACTGTTTCGTTTTTGACCTGTTGTTAAAATAATGCTGCGTTGTAGTCCGTTACACTACTGCTAAGATGAAAGGCTGCAACCTTTCAGACTATGGCTAATGAGACCATCTTCGCCCGCAATCATTATCTCAAAGAACTTAATTGGCGGCCTGCACCGCCTTTTTTGCTTGTATTAACCACTAAAATATATTATATTTGCAACGCAGGGATTGTAAAATAATCTTGTTGATAACGACGCCAATCTTTTCAATTAGTTTTCTCATTATCCCTGATAAAAGCTTACTTCCTTAGTAGGCTTTTATTATTTCAACGCATCCACAAATTTTAATATCCTATCTAAATCTTCTTCCTTATAGTTTTCAGGAAGATATAAATAAGCTTTTTCATTAGTACTTTTCATAGGTATTAGAATCGGTAATACACCAACAGGCGGCGGCGGGATAGGATTTTTATCACCATCTCCATCCTTTTGTCCCTCACCGTTTGGTTTCCCACCACTCGTTGGGATATGCTGCTTAGGGTCACCGGCATTTAATCTTATGATATCTTTATCATCCAATAACGAATAATGCCTAAGTGTATCTACAAACAGCCCGGCTACTTTAGACGCAATATCTTTTTTATAGGATAGTTCTTTAATTAATGGATTTTGAATACCCAATAAATGAGGTATTGGATGACCCTTAAATCTATCTATCAAAAAAGCGAACGGATAGGGTTTTTGAAAACTTTCTGCAATTTTTTGTGAGTGGTCTAAGTCATTATCGGGATGCTTAATAGCTATGAATAAATCAGTTGGTTTATAGCCCACACCATGCTTATTTTCAAGAAGACCATATTGCTGGCATGTGCTTAATATTTGCCTAATTGCTATATAAGTCATATTGTGCGCTTTGGCAATATCTTCCTTGTCAAAATATTCATTAGCCCCCAATTTGGTATATATCGTTTCGACGAACGCAACTGCTTCAGGAAGCGATTTTATAGGATAGGGATGCGACACAATAACACGCTTTTTCTTACCATTAGAAACGGTATTTAAGTCTTGATTTTGGGAATTTTCTTTTTCTTCTTCCATCTTATTGATTATTAATTAACAACGCCGATACAATTATCGTTATTTTAAAGTTAAAAATCAAGATATTTATAAAAAAAGATTTTAATTGGTTCTTATTGGTATGGTTAGTTATTCAATTGGTTTTAACAAAAAATAAATCTATTTTTTATGACGGTTTAAATATGCTGAAAATAAGATAGTTACAAAATACGTAATGATACCAACCTGACAAATTAGTGATAGTTTAATTTTATCTGTAATCGTACTAAATAAGACCAAATGAAAAATAGTTTAAAATAAATTTGGAAGTTGTTGGGGTTTATGCTATATTTGTTTCAGCAAACCACAACAGGACATGAAAACATTTAAAAACATATTCGACTTTCAGGCACACTTCAATACAGAAGAAAAGTGTAGAGAATATTTAGAGGCTCAAAGGTGGGGCAATACTCCGGCTTGCCCTTGTTGTGGCTCTACAAATGTTAAAAGGTTTGCTACTAACAGTAGGATATTCAAGTGTAAAGAAAAAGAATGCCGCAAGAAATTCAGCGTTACCGTTGGCACGATCTATGAAAACACTAAAATCCCTTTACAAAAATGGTTCTTAGCTACCTATATATTAGCCGTACACAGCAAAGGAATAAGCAGCTTACAATTAGCGACATGGTTAGGTGTTACACAAAAAACCGCATGGCATTTAAATCACCGTATCCGTGAAATGCTGACAGTTACCGCACCCGAATTATTAGAGGGAATAGTAGAAATTGACGAAACCTATGTTGGCGGTTCTGAAACTAACAAACACGCAAGCAAAAGAACAGTAAAGGGTGGTGCAGGCGGTAAATTTATGGTCTTAGGGGCTGTTGAAAGAGGCGGTAACGTTAAGACTAAGGTAATAGCCAAAACAGATGCTAACAACGTTATCCCTACTATTAAGGAGTTTGTAGCTACCGATAGCATTATGGTAACAGACGAACACCACGCCTATAACAAACTTCATTTGGATTATACCCATAAGAAAGTTAATCACCGTGAAAAGGAATATGTGAGGTACGAAGATATTAAGGTGCATACCAACTCAATAGAGGGCTTTTGGAATATCTTAAAGAAGCAAATTAATGGCATACATCATTCAGTTAGTGCAAAGTACCTGCAACGCTATTGTGATGAAAGCGCATTTAGATACAATCACCGCAAGTCTTTTCAAGACGAAAGATTTGCAGATGCTTTGGCTAATTGCGAGGGTTCATTGAAATGGAAAGAATTACCAGCTAAAACAGTTTAACATGATTAGAGACCCATATTTGCAGGAAATAGGCAAAAGGATACAGGTATTCCGAAAAGCTAAGAAAATCACTATACGAGGTTTGGGGGAGTTGTGCCAATTAGACTATTCTACCCTTAGCAGGATTGAGGGCGGACAGTACGCCAGTAGAATAACCACGCTTAAAAATGTAGCTGATAAATTAGGGGTTGATGTAAAAGATTTATTGTAAATGAAAATATTGCTGTTAGTCTTTATTCTTTTAGCGTTTTGTTCTAAAGCTGATTCGCAATCAAAAATTATCTCTTTTACAAGTGGTACTGCAATTGTTATAGTAACCTCACAGAATAATATTTGGATTGCTGCAGATTCAAAAGGGAATGAAAATAATGGCAAAAGTATTAGAACATTTACAGAATGCAAAATTGGCAGTAGCAAACATTGTTTTTTTGCTACTGCGGGCAGATTTACTAGTATGAATGGTATTGAAAATAACAAAGAAGTTAAAATTTTTGACATTGATCACATATTAACTAAAAGCATAGAAACTACTAAAAATATTGATGAGGCTACGTCTAACGCTACATTGGTAATTACTCAAATTTTAAATAAAATAATACCACCTACAAAAATATCCAATCCTAACATTTATAAAATGTTTAATGGGTTAATGTTTAAATCTGCGATCTGTACTTTTGAGAATAATGTTAACAAACTCAATACTATTGAAGTTAGTTTTATAAACGATAGTTTGAAAATTAAAACACTTTCTCACGTAGGTCTTTCAGGAGTTTTGAGGCTGGGATTAGTCGAGGAGATTTTGAAACACTACTCAGAAAACCCAAGCTATTTAAATGATGGTATTGATATGAAAAATAAACTCGAATTTCTTATAAGGTTAGAAATAAAAGCCCATCCCAAAGACGTTGATTTACCGATAGATGTGTTAAAAGTAAATAATGATAACACTTTTAATTGGCTATCTGAAAATAGACATTGTTTTTAATTAAATTACGTTTTAAGGTATCATAGTCACCAACAGTGCTTTTGTAGGCACTGTCCCCTATTATGCTTATTATAGTTATATGATTTGCTTTTCTTACAGTGCAATTTACAGATAACAGAACAATAGTGATTAACATTAAAAATATAAACAATTTATTCACATGGTCTAACAGGTATATAGTCTCCTGATAACACCAACAAGGGCGAAGCACAAGAAGCCTTTGCGCTTTTGGCCGGGTCGTCATTATCGCGCCGGAACATAGGAATTGGGTATCAAAACACAAACTTTGCAAACTGTGGCTATTGTTTAAATTATTTGTAAATTTGTATTGCGCATTATTTTAGCATACCATGACAACGATAACTATTGAAATTCCGGACGATGAAACAAAAAGTTTGTCGGCTTTTATTAAGAAAAAGGGTGGCAATATTATTTCTGTTGATGACGATGGTTTTACCAAAGATGAGCTGGATTCTGTAAAGCAGGGTTTAAAAGAAGCGCTGATGATAAAAAGCGGCGAATTAAAACCCATTTCAATGTCTGACTTGTGGGATGAGTAATACGGTTAGGCCTGCCCCCGAGTTTAAAAGAAATATTAAGCCGCTGGCAAAAAAATATCATACGCTTAAAAAAACCATTGAACAGTTAGAAAATGATTTGATCATAAACCCATATTTGGGCGAATCGTATGGATCAGGCATTTACAAAGTGCGCGTTTCGGATGAAAGTAAGGGCAAAGGAAAAAGCGGTGGTTTCAGGGTGGTATATTATCATTTAAATAAAACCGACAAGGGTATAAATATGCTTTTATTAAGCATTTTTGATAAGTCTGAAAGATCGACCATAAAAAAAGACGAAGCAATTAAAATATTGTTAGCTACTTTAAAAGAAATGTAATATACCTAACCCGGCGCGGGGATTGATTATGCAAATGCTTATTAAGATTTACGGTGAGCCAGCAGGCACAAACGCTACAGATCGTAAATATAGTCCCGGCGATTGTACAGGTTTTGAAAAGAAAAGAATTATTGGTAAGCCCTTAGCAGAAAACGTATCAACCTCTTATGTTGAGCGTCAAAACTTAACTATGCGTATACACATGAGAAGGTTTACACGGTTAACTAATGCGTTTTCAAAGAAAATGGAAAATCACTGCCACGCAATAGCTTTGCACTTCGTTTATTACAACTTCGCTAAAATTCATAAAACATTACGTATTACCCCTGCAATGGAAGCAGGATTGACTAAAGACGTTATGACAATTGAGGAAATTGTAAGATTAGCAGATTGATTTTAATAACTTATTCATACATTTAAGCCACCTAATAAGTGGCTTTTTTATATTTTAATATAATCGAATGAAAAGAATATTACTTATCGTATTTTTTATTACTTTCTCAATTTCAAGCTATGCTCAACATGATACTGTTGGATTACATATACCAATTAAGGATAGCAAAATAGTTTACGAGGGAGTAATAGAAGTACCTGAAAGAGCAAAACAGGAACTACTTAATAATGCAAAACAATGGTTCGTTGATTATTTTAAAGATTCAAAAAATGTAATTCAAAATGAAGATAAGGATCAAGGGAGGATTGTTGGAAAGGGAATAATTTTAATTGAACTGAATACTTATGATAAGATTACTATTCAAATTGACTGTAAGGACGGAAAATATAGGTATAGGATATATGATATGACTGGTATAATTCCTGCGCATTATGATGTGTGGATTGGGAATGTTGGCGAGAGTATTTTTTTACCAGAAGCCCTTATTAATAAATTAACAGTTGATGGAGAGGCAGCGTTTACAAAAAATAAATGCAGGAAATTATTGCAATCTATCGGCAACGAAACAAAGTCAACTATCGAATCTCTAAAAAAGGCTATGTCAGCAAAGCCTGATGATTTTTAGATTTTTAAATAAATTCAAACTGAGACACTACCGATCTTTGTATCTGTAAAATATCTTTTTCGTCCCCGCAGATCAATGGAGGACCCTGCGATGCACAGGCACGGTTGCAGGGCCCTTTGCAAGAGACCCTGCGGGGCAATGTCATTAAGTTAAGCTTTTTCAAGTCCCAGCGGGACTAAATGTCTATAGAAAAAAATGTTAAAGCGTTTATTCGGTGCCGTAGGTACCTGACTAAGTTGCGTACCGATGGCACGCTTTATCCTCTATTTTTATTTTCTATAGATATTTTGCTCCTGACGGAGCATTTTAAATTCCTTAACTTAATGACATTGCCCTGCGGGGACAACAACATCAAAGATGATCCATAAACCACAAAACATTAACTTTATGGCTATATTTAATCATGATCTCCCAACAAACTTTCCGCACCTTAGCCCTTGCCCTGCCCGGCGTAACCGAAGCGCCGCATTTTTGATAAGCAGGCGTTTAAATGGCGCGGTAAAATTTTCGCCACGCTTTGGGAAAAGGAGAACCGCGCTATGCTGAAATTAAGTTTAATTGACCAGTCGGTTTTTTGCGCGTTTGACAGCGCGGTGATATGGCCGGTACCTAATGGCTGGGGCAGGCAGGGGGCTACGTTTGTGTCGCTTGAACTGGTGCGGGAGGATATGTTTGTTGATGCTTTGAATTGCGCATACCAGTTGGAGGTGAGCAGTTAAGTAGCAGGCAGTAGGCAGTTTACAATGGGCAAGTTTGTGCAAACTGCAAACTGCTCCAAAGGAGTCCTACGGACAAACTGCTAAACTGCCAACTGAACTGTCCCCTTAATCCGTAAAGAAAGTGTAATCGCAGGTATTGCAATGAAACCTTTTTACGTGCAGCCAAAACAGGAATAGTTTAAACAACCTGCCGCTTGAAATTTGTTGTGCACCATTTGCCCTGCAATTTGGGCAAACGGTGGTTAATGTGTGGTTGAGTGGTATGATCATGGTTATTTTAATAGGGGTATGCAAATATAAACAATTTTATAATTGTAACAAGAAAATTACGTTATTTTTTTCCTTCTAACAAGTATCAAATGCCTGTTGGTGGTTCTTTGATTTTTGATCGTTAAAACATTTGTTTGTGGCACATTAATTAGAAGGACTTTGGCCGTTATTATTACCTATCTTTACCCTATGCCCATAACTACAACCATAATAACAGGCGCTACATCAGGTATAGGTGAGGAAACCGCTTTGGCCTTAGCCAAAAAAGACCATGCGCTTTACCTGCTGGTGCGCAATACCGAAAAAGGCGGGCAGCTTAAAAAAAGACTGGTAGCCGAAACAGGCAACACGCATATTTTTGTTGTGCAGTGCGACCTTGCCGATATGCGAAGCGTACACCAGGCCGCTAATGAGTTGAAAGCCAAATTATTTGCGGTTAATGTGCTGATCAATAACGCAGGCGGCATTTTTAATGAGCGCGAATTAACTAAGGACGGCTTTGAAATGACGTTCGCGGTAAACCATCTCGGCCATTTTTTGCTGACAACCAGCCTCATGCCTTTGCTGGAGAAAGGCCATGCGCGTATTATCAACCTAAGCTCGGACGCGCATAAGTTTGGTAAACCCATGTTTGATGATTTGCAAGCCGAACAGGGGTATTCATCAATTAAAGCTTATGGTATGGCAAAACTATTTAATATCTATTTTACTAAATCGCTTGCAGAAAAATATGCTGATAAGGGCATTACCGCGTTTGCGCTGCACCCCGGCGTTGTAAATACCGGCTTTGGCGCGGGCACATCTGGTTTCGTCAAATTTATATTGTGGCTGGGCCGTCCGTTTATGATCACCGCTGAAAAGGGTGCGCAAACCCCGGTATATTTAGCAACAGCGCCTAAGCTTGATAAACAAAGCGGGCAATATTTTGTAAAGAAAAAACCGGCTAAATCAGGTCCGTTGGCTAATGACACAGAGGCGCGTAACCGGCTTTGGAAGATAAGTGAAGAATTGATAAGTCCATTTTGCTAATGTTTTATAGCTAAATTCTGTAGCTTTTCTGTAGTTTTTGCAACAAAACTGTATCAATTGAAAACATATTTTATTATTAAAGGAAAATAACTACTTTAGTGACTTAAATATGACACAATGTATTTTAATAGAAAAATAATAGTTGCAGTAGGCTTAATTTCAAGTGTAGTTGTCTTAGCGTCAATGACGGCTATACAGCAACAAGGCCCTCCACCCCAACAACAACGGGTAGATCCCAAATTGGTTAATATTAAAGTATTGCCAAAAAAGATGACCTATCGCCAGGTAGATCATTTAATGGATGAATGGGCAAACTCATTAGGTGTAAGATGTACTTTTTGTCATGCACAGGACAAAGCAAGTGATGAGAAACCTGAAAAGTTAATGGCACGCAAGATGTATGAAATGACAGCGAAGATTAACAGCAAGTTTTTTAAAGCAAAAAAAGATTCGTTAAAAGCCGTTATCGAAAGCAATGTAAATTGTTATACCTGTCACCGTGGTGTTTCGCATCCCGAAATTATGGTTGCACCAACCCCGCCAAGGCCTCAAAGACCTCCGGGACAAGGTGGCCCTGGTGGTCAAAGACCGGGCGGACAAGCTGCTCCTGCCGGTCAGGGTACTCCTCCACCTGCCGGTCAACAAGGCACCCCTCCACCTGCTGGTGGACAAGGAAGCACAACTACCCCGCCGCCTGCCGGTCTTAAAACAAAATAGTATTAATATATTAATATAAAAACACCCTTTAGCCATAAACTAAAGGGTGTTTTTATATACAACAATCTTGTTGTTATGCCTGACCGGTAAATTATTGTTGAGGGTAATTTACGGCCCCGGGCGTGTTGGTTACAGCGTAGCTTTTATTTTTTTGCTGTAAAGTGTCGGCATTTTTTGGTATGACCATCATATAACACTTAACACCCACAACAAAAACAATCAATAACGTCACCAGCAGCATTTGCATATCGTCATTTGTTTTAATGGCAAAACGCGGTTTAGATAAACTATTATTGATCATTGTATTGTGATATTTATATAAGTTGCAGGTACTACGAGTGGGGTGGTGTTTTGTTTTAATTTTTGCAGCTTTTGTCTTTTTAACCTCATTTTGATAGCTGCCCGATTATGTGTCAAGGAAAAATTTTACGCATAATGTAACCGTTGCACTCAATAATAAATTTTGTACCTTAACAGCGTAAACCAAATTAAATATTTATGGCATCTGAACATCAATTCTCCAGGCGCGGATTTATCCGTACCGGCGCGATAGGCGTGGGAGCGCTGGCGCTTACCCCGGCATTATCGGCATTAGCATTAACCAAACCGCAAAAAAAATTAGGCATAGCCATTGTTGGCCTGGGTATGTATGCCGGCGGACAGATAGCCCCGGCCCTCCAGCATACCAAAAATTGTTATTTGGCCGGCTTGGTAAGCGGTCACCCGGATAAGGCAGCAGAGTGGGCCAAAAAATACAACGTGCCGCCTAAAAATATTTATAACTACCAGAATTTTGACACTATAGCCCAAAACCCCGATATCGATATTGTGTACGTGATATTGCCGGTAGCCCTGCATAAAGAATACACCATACGCGCGGCACAGGCAGGCAAGCATGTAATATGCGAAAAGCCGATGGCGGTAAATGTAAAGGATTGCGAAGAAATGGTGGCTGCCTGCAAAAAGGCCAATCGCCTGCTGTCTATTGGCTATCGCATGCACTTTGAGCCTTACACCGCCGAATTAATACGCATTAGCCGCAAACAGGTATATGGCAAGCTAAAAGCCTTTGAATGCGCTAATGGTTTTACCTACACGCAAGACCCCAAAGCCTGGCGGTTAAACAAGGCCCTTGCCGGTGGCGGCAGCTTAATGGATATGGGCATTTATACCATACAATCTGCACGGTATACTACCGGTATGGAACCAGTAGCCGTGCGCAATGCCCGCCAGGAAAAAACAAATCAAATACTGTTTAAGGAAGTTGACGATAAGGTTTTTTGGGAACTGGAATTTCCTAATGGTTTTATAGCGCACTGCAGATCGAGCTACAGCGATCAGTTGAGCATTACGCATGCCACTTTTGAACGTGGTGAGGTGACGATTGACCCCAATTTTTATTACGGAGGCATAAAAGGCACTACACCAGCCGGGCCAATGAACTTTCCGCAGGCCATACAACAGGCCGTGCAAATGGATAATTTTGCCGACTGTGTAAATCATAATAAAGAAAGCAGCGTAAGCGGTGCCGAAGGTATCAGGGATATGAAGGTGGTTGAAGCTATTTACCGCAGCCTGGCTTCGGGTAAACGGGAGCTGGTATAGCGCAATCCTTTCTCGGATTTTAAGCTAACTGTCATACCGTCACCTTACCGGTATCTATCGGAATAGTGACGGTATGACAGTTTAAAACTCTTTCCTGTTTTTAACCCAATTGCTGCTTTTATCCACCAAATTAACGGCTGTTACCGTGTTATTACCGCTTAGCAGCCGCTCTGTTACCAGCGCGGCAATCATTGCTTCATCTTCGTTATTACTTTGTAAAACATCGGGCGTAAAGTACTTTTTAACAAAATGCGTATCAAAATTCCCTGATGTAAAAGCATCGTGGTGCATCACAAACCTGCCGAAGCCCAGCGTAGTTGTTATGCCGGTAATTTGATATTCATTGATGGCCCGCAACATGCGTTCAATTGCCTCGGCGCGGTCCTTACCATAGGTAATAAGTTTGGCAATCATGGGGTCGTAATAGATGGGTATCTCCATGCCCTGCTCAAAGCCGTCATCAACCCTAACGCCCGGGCCTTTGGGGGTGATGTAGGTTTGCAGGGTACCAATATCAGGTAAAAAATTATTGGCCGGGTCTTCCGCATATACACGCAGTTCAACGGCATGGCCCTGTATCTTCAAATCCTCCTGTTTAAAGCTGATTGCATGGCCCCGGGCAATTTGTATCTGCTCTTTTACCAGGTCGATGCCGGTTATCAGCTCGGTAACCGGGTGTTCCACCTGCAGGCGGGTATTCATTTCTAAAAAGTAAAAGTTTAGCTGCTCGTCCATAATGAACTCAACTGTACCCGCGCCCGTATAGTTAACCGACCGCGCCACATCCACCGCGCATTTCCCCATCGCCGCACGGATAGCAGGTGTAAGCACCGACGAGGGCGCTTCTTCGATCACCTTCTGGTGCCTGCGTTGCACCGAACAATCGCGCTCGAAAAGATGAACGATATTGCCATGCGTATCGCCCAGCACCTGTATCTCAATATGCCTGGGCGATGATACATACCGTTCAATAAATACCGACCCATCCCCAAACGCCGACGTAGCTTCTGACACGGCCAACTGCATCTGCTCCTCAAAATCCGCTACGGTATCCACGATGCGCATGCCCTTGCCGCCTCCACCTGCGGCCGCTTTGATCAGTATCGGGAATCCCACCTCTACGGCCCGGAGTTTAGCCTCGTTAATGTCCGCAATGGCTTCCTCGGTACCGGGCACCATCGGGATGTTATATTTCATGGCTGCGGCCTTGGCCGACAGCTTATTGCCCATTACCTCCATCGCCTCGGGCGAGGGGCCTATTAATATCAGCCCCGCATCGCGTACCAGGCGGGCGAAAGCGGCATTCTCACTCAAAAAGCCGTAGCCGGGGTGTATGCCGTCGGCCCCGGTTTGGCGGCAGGCATCAATTATCTTTTGACCCACCAGGTACGATTGGTTAGAGGGCGCTTCGCCAATAAATACCGCCTCATCAGCATAGCGCACATGCAGCGCATCGCGGTCGGCGGCGGAATAGACGGCTACCGTTTTAATACCCATTTCGCGCGCCGAACGCATTACCCGTAAAGCGATCTCGCCACGATTGGCGACCAATATTTTTTGCATATTTCAAAGGTAATGGTTTAGTTGAAAAAAGCACTTTCAAAACCCTCTTTCTCGCGAAGCGAAAGAGAGGGTCGCCCAGCGAAGCGTCAGCGGGATGAGTAAACGTCCGCCAGTGCATGATACAGTAAAGATTTTTTAAATAAATTACTAAAAACGCAACTTACTAACGCATACTTGCGTAAAAAACCTCAACTAAATCAACCCGATATGAACGTATACATTTTACTTGTACAAATTGTGCTTTGCCTTGCGGGGCTGTTATTTGCTGGCGTAATATTTTTCAGCTTTCTGAAATATATAAAAAAGGAATATTACCCCAACTGGAAATTTCCTGATTATGTAAGCGTAGGCTATGCCGAATACTTATATAAAAGATACATCAAAAGATCATTAAATTAATAAGTTGTTTTATTTAAGCGATTGAAAATCAACCGCCCGTGCGTTCACGTTCATAGTGTTCACCATTGATAAATGCAGATGAATACCTGACTTACAGATAGTTACGTTTACGCAGTAGCAATATTCATGAAAACTCATTACCAGGAAACCGGTAATGAGTTTTTTCATTTACGCCAAATCGCCGCAGTACCCTTTTTTTATAGAACCTGCACAACCGAAACCTTAAGTAAAACTTTATTTTTTATTTATAATTTAAAATTGCCATATTTGAGTACCCCTATTAAATTAATATGACAATACTCTTTGAACGCAGGTTAACGGCCCTTTGTCCAAAATGCAAGATGAAAGAAGCCGAACAAATTTCAAGAGGCATGCTGTTTAAATTATTCCTGTTTTGGCTGCCCTTAAAAAGGTTTTATTGTTACAGGTGCAAATACAAATTTTTTGTACGAGGTTAACTTCAGCCATATTAAAAGCTTTTGGAAACTGCAAACCGCCCGCAGCAAACTGCTACTGCTTTTCCTTAGTCCTCATTAACCAGCCAAAGCCCATAACCGACCACATTGCACCCAACACCATCATGCCAATTGCAACCGGATGAATTTTATCGGTATAAAGTATTAAGGTGATGCCAGTAACAAACAGCGCAAGGCCAAGGTAAAAAAATGCTTTTATAAGTTTCAGTTGCGCCGGTGCTTTCATCCTGATTTTTTATTAAAGCTATAAAAAATAACTTAAACGAAGGCGGAATAATGCGCATTGAATATTTTGGTTAGAAACAACGCCTCCATAGCAAAGACAGGTGCAAGTTCAATGCCTGTTTTCTGTTATATCCATAAGCAATATTACCCTGAATTGTTAAAAAAAGTTAAAATCTGGCCAAAAAATAAAAATAAATTTGGAACTTTACGAAAACATCGTAGCTTTACGAAGTAATCGTAAAGTCATGGAAAAATTATCGCAACAAGAGGAAGAAGCAATGCAGGCCGTATGGCAAACAGGTACTGGTTTTATAAAAGATTTCCTGGATCAACTTGCCGAGCCAAAGCCGCCCTACACCACCCTCGCATCCACCATAAAAAACCTGGAACGCAAGGGCTTTTTAGAAAGTGAAAAAATAGCCAACTCCATCCGGTATATTCCAATTATAGCGGAAGCAGAATATAAAAAACGCTTTATGAGCGGCTTTGTAAATGATTATTTTAAAAACTCATACAAGGACCTGGTAACGTTTTTTGCCAACGAGAAAAAGATAAGCGCGGTTGAATTAAAAGAGATTATCAAACTGATTGAAAACAATAAATCGTAAAGACCATGCCAGCTTTGTTTGTTTTTTTACTAAAAGTAAATATCGCGCTATTGCTGTTTTGCGCAGGCTATTACCTGGTGCTGAGGCATCTTACATTTTACACACTTAACCGCGTTTACCTGGTTGGGGCAATATTGTTCGCGACAGTCTATCCGCAGATCAACCTTGATAATTTTGCGCGGCACCACCAACAGTTGGCGCAGCCGGTACAGGCGATGGTATTACATCTACAGGCACCTGCCGAAACTTTGGTTAAGCCCCTCGCCCAGCCCGGTTACTGGTATTGGGCCGAAGTTTTGTTTTTCGCAGGCGCTGCATTTATGGCTATCCGCCTGCTGATGCAATTGTTTTCTTTATACAAGTTACACCGCCGATCCGTTCCCATGAAGATCCGCGATCATGATGTAAGGATCATACACGGCAACGACGGGCCTTTTTCTTTCTGGAAAAGCATTTATATCAACCCCGCTAAACACATTGAGGCCGATTTAAAAGCTATACTTAAACATGAGCAAATACACGTAGATGAATGGCATACTTTGGATATCCTGCTGGCCGAGATAAGCACCATATTTTACTGGTTTAACCCCGGTATATGGCTGATGAAAAAAGCGGTGCGCGAGAATATTGAGTTTATAACCGACCGGAAAATACTAAGGAGCGGGGCCGACAGTAAACAATACCAGTACAGCCTGGTAAACGTAAGCTTTGCTGTGGCTCCTCATACCATTGTCAACAATTTCAACCTGTCGACCATTAAAAAAAGAATAGTCATGATGAATGCTAAAAGATCTTCGAAAATTAACCTTACACGCTATGCGTTTTTGGTGCCCTTGCTTTTAATATGCCTGTTTGCCTTTAGCTTTTCAAAAGCCGAGCTGATCAAAAAAAGCAAGAGCACTTATAAAACCCTTGAGGTTACGGTAAAAGATATTGCTTTAACAAACCCTATTACATCATTTTTTCAAAAGAGGGACAAGTCAATATTAACAGCCAGGTCAATAGATACCATTAAAATAATAAGAAGCGGGCATAAGGACACCATTAAAATAGTACAGGCAAATGGTAATATTTATAATTTAGCAAACGGCTATAGAGTTGGCAACCTGAATATTGACACCAACGGCAAACCACGGCTCACCGGCTATTCGAACTTTACCGTTTTTAATTTAAAAACCGACACCATGGGCGGCAGAGTGCAGCTAAGACGAGGGGGGCCGGGTGGCGGTGCTTTTTTAAAAGCTGATACTATCAGGATGAATGGCAAAACATATTATAAGTTTAATTATCGTTTTGGTAAAGATTCCTTGTTAAACGGTTTGGCAGGTAAAGTTGCAGGCTTGCAGATCACATCAACAGGCGCGGGTGTTTCACCGAGTATTTCACTTCAATTGCGTGGTCCACGTGCTGTTAACGGAAGTAACCCGGCATTAATTATTGTTGATGGGGTGCCGCTTTCAAGTAATGATATAGCTACAATTGACCCTAACACCATTGAAAGTTATGATATATTAAATGGTGAAGCCGCTGGTAAAACCTACGGTGTTAAAGGCGCAAATGGTGTTATTGTAATAACCACAAAAAAAGGTTCAACAGCAGGTATCAGGCTTCGGGGCAATACAAGTAGTGGCACTAATCAGCCATTGATAGTTGTTGATGGTGTGCCTTACGAGGGCGGAATCAATGACATAAACCCACAGGACATCAAGAGAGTGGAAGTATTGAAGGACGCTTCAGCGGTCGCTACGTATGGAGCAAGGGCTTCGGACGGCGTGATATTAGTTACTACTAACCGCGGCCTGGCGAGAACATATATCAGCGGCAATAATAAAACTTTCGGTTATAGCACAACTTATAACACATATACAGTAGACGATAACAAGAATGGTGCAGTTAAGCATGATACCGTTATTTATAAACAATATTCGGCAAATAGGCCGGTAATTGTTAGAGGGTACCCTACTGCGGCCGCGGCAACTGCGGCCGAAAAACGTAAAGATTCACTGCTGAACAGGATGTTAGGGGTTAGCGTTTCATCAACCGGGGTGGTAACCCATGATTCTGTTTTTATGAAAAAGTTGCCTGCTGGTGTTAAATTAATGAATATTAAAAATGCGTCAAATATCTCTTCATACGATGTATCAACCGGGATGGTAACACACAGTGTTGATCATCTTACTGATAAGCTGACCATTATAGATGGCAAAGAAGCCACGGCGAAAGACCTGAAAAAACTACGTGCCAGTGATATTGAAAGCATGAGCGTAAAAAAAGGCCCTAAACTGGTTGAGCAATATGGCGATAAGGCAAAAGATGGTGTAGTGTTTATTACCACAACCAAAGCGAAAAAATAACTTAATATAACATACAGGATAATGAAAAAATTAAAGACATACGGCTTTATATGGCTTGCCCCTGCCTTTTTATTAGGAATGAGTTTGAGTGTTAACGCTCAAAAATTACCTAATGTACAACCCTCAACAGGCCTGCGCGCACCAGCCAATCTTAAAATTGATGGTAAAGCAACCGAGTGGGATAACCAGTTCCAGGCTTATAACGACGCTACAAATATTTATTATACAATTTCTAATGATAGTAATGATCTGTACTTAACCCTACAGGCGAATGATGTGCGAATAATCGAAAAGATCTTAGCGGGTGGAGTTACGTTTACTATCCAACCGGCTACAAAGAAAAGTGAAGAACTGCCGGTTGCAGTTACTTTTCCAAGAATGCGTATAAGTGATCGGCGATCAATCGTAATTAACATAAGAAATCATGATACTAACATTGATTCAGTGTTAGCGGGAATAAACAAACAATTAACAGATGTTTCAAAATTAATTCAAGTTAACGGTATTGATGGGTTAACTACTGATTCGCTAATTTCAATTTATAATGAACAGGATATAAAGGCGATGGGGCTTCTTGACGCTAAAAAAGCATATACATTAGCATTATCGATACCTTTAAAATATTTAAAACGAGACATAGATAATTCCGCAACATTTCGCTACAATGTAAAACTGAATGGGGCATTCAATGGGTTAAAGCCACCTAAAGGAAGTGTACCTATAACACCAGGATCAATTCGTATGGTGCGAGTGGAATTAAGTGCCTCACAAGCTGCTGATGCCCAAAATTTAAACAACCCAACCGATTTTTCAGGTAAATATACACTTGCAGATATCAGGTAATTATACCCTTGCAGATAAATAAAGTATATAAAATGATCCAGCGGGGTTTGTACTTTGGAAGTTAATACCCAATAAAAAAATTTAATCCCAAATTTAATCACTTTTTATAATGAAAAAATCAAACAACCAAAACCCTAAAAAAGTTGCCCTCACTTTACTATTGGCGGTCCTTTTTGTCGGCGCAAATGCGCAAAAACTACCTAATGTACAACCCTCAACAGGCCTGCGTGCGCCGGCTACAATAAAAGTAGATGGTAAGGCCAATGAATGGGATGCGACTTTCCAGGCCTACAACCACGCTACCGATATTTATTATTCGATGGCAAACGACGATGATAAACTATACCTGGTAGTGCAGGCTACCGACAGGCAAATCATCAATAAGATCATCGGCGGCGGGGTAACGCTCACTATTCAGAAGTCGGGCAAGAAGACCGACAAGGACGGTATAAGTATTATCTACCCGCTTTTTGATGCTAAAGACCGTCCTTACGTTCGTGGCGGAGGTGACGGCGGGGGAACAATGAAGGTATTCACTGTTAGCGGCGGTGGTGGTGGGGCAATTAGCGCCGATGCCATTCGATCTGTCGATGTTGTGAAAAGTGGCGATTCGCCGAATGCAAAAATGGAAGGCGATTCGATCATGAACGTTTATAATAAGCGCCTTGATGAAAAATCAAAGAATATTGGTGTCATAGGTATTCCCGGCGTAGATACGCTGATATCTGTTTATAACGAAGATGGCATCAAAACCGGCGAGCGCTTCAACAATAAATTGGTGTACACTTATGAGTTAAGTATCGACCTGAAAAAGTTAGGCTTATCCGTAAATGATGCCGCCAAATTTGCTTATCATATCAAGTTAAATGGCGCAACTATGGGCGTGATCAGCATCAAGCTAAATGGTGTTGGCGGAGGCGCCCCCGACCCGGCCATGCAGGAAAAGATGCAACAACTAATGTCGCAAATGGGCGCGAATAATAGTTCGGTAGCAACTGATTTTTGGGGAGAATATACTTTGGTTAGGAAGCAATGAGTGATTGAGTGAATTAGCGAATGAATGAATTTTTTAGATTATTAGTAGTTAAACAATGAAAACAAAAAAGATCCAAATTTTAAGAAAAATTGCACCTGCGATTTTATCAGGCTTTATTTCGATAGGTGCAAACGCGCAAAAATTGCCCGGTGTGCAACCTGCAATCGGTTTACGCGCACCTGCCAATATTAAAATTGACGGCAAAACAACCGAATGGGACGATAAGTTCCAGGCACATAACCGGGCGACTGATATTTTTTATACCCTGTCAAACGATGATACTCATTTATATTTGATCGTGCAAGCTACGGTTCCTGATGTTATCAATAAGATTATTGGCGGAGGGATTACCTTTACCATACAAAAGTCGGGCAAAAAAGACGACAAGGGTGGCATAAGTATTACTTATCCTATTTTTACCAGGGACAACCGCCCGGCGCTCGGCATAAACCGGACAGTATCAATAGAGAACGGCGTTACCAAAACTCAAACAACCCAGGATGCGCTGACAGACTCCGTTATAGCGGTACGTAATAAACAACTGGCGGATAAATCTAAATACGTTGGCGTAAGCGGTATACCAGGGATAGACAGTTTAATATCTGTATATAACGAGAATGGGATCAGGACAGGACAGGCTATTAACAGCAAAGCGGCTTATACCTATGAATTGGCTATCGACCTGAAAACTTTGGGTATATCTGCTGCTGATGCGCCCAAATTTGCTTATCATATCATGCTTAATGGCCTGGCCAAGCCGGTAATGACCGTTAAGATACAAAATGCCGACGGTACGGTCACAACAAACACCTCGGCCGTGCAAAGCCCGGAAGCAAGTGATATGATAGCCAAAATGATGGCCGCAATGGGCGGCGGCGACCTCTTTTCTCCGACAGATTTTTGGGGAGAATATACCCTGGCGAGGAAATAATTATTGAATGAGTGAATTAGTGAATGTTTTAAAATTTACAACGACAGAATATATAACCCCTAACCATATCCTAACCTATCATGAAAAAATCAACCTTCTTTTTTAAGTCAGTTTTAGTTAGTGTTTTTTTGGGTACCGGCCTAACCGCTGGTGCCCAGAAATTACCAAATGTACAGCAGGAAAGCGTTTACGCACCTGTAGATATAAAAATTGATGGTAAGGCTACCGAATGGAATGATAAATTCCAGACTTTTAATAACGCCGACGAGATATTTTATACCATTTCCAACGATACCGGGAACCTGTATTTTATCGCCTATGCAAAAGAATCCGCTGTCATTCAAAAAATAATTTACGGAGGCATAACATTAACCTTAAAAAGCGCCTCCAAAAAAAGTTTGGTTGCTCCGGTAAGTATTACCTACCCGTTAGCGCCATATCCATACAATGCAATGTCCGGCCCAACACTAAGAGACCCTAAAACACTAACTGATTCAGCCGTGCTTGCATTTAACAAACAGATATCAGATCATATAAAATCAATACCAGTTACAGGAGTTATAGCATTTCCCGATTCGTCGGTATCCGTCTTTAATGACCAGGGCATTAAGGCTGTGCAACTGGTCGACAATAAAAAAGTCTACACTTATGAGTTGGCCGTGCCGCTTAAACACTTACAGCAGGTAATTGACAGTGCAGGCACGTTCGACTATATCATCCAGGTAAACGGTTTGGACACCAAAGGAA
>Ga0302309_10001675_pt1 | contig 19712 bp, 12 predicted proteins | sample III_Palsa_N1_1_FD_200453 | JGI IMG/M metagenome (GOLD analysis project Ga0302309, IMG submission 200453) | Peat permafrost microbial communities from Stordalen Mire near Abisko, Sweden - III_Palsa_N1_1 | ecosystem: Environmental > Terrestrial > Soil > Palsa > Peat permafrost | place: Sweden... | reverse complement strand
GTGGTAGTTATGGTTGGTATTATTTTCGGCTTTTTCACAAGGGACGTAAACAGCATTTTGCAATGGATCGTATCGGCACTTTACGGAGGCTACATTGCGGCAAACGTGCTCAAGTGGCATTGGTGGCGCTTTAATGCTACCGGCTTTTTCTGGGGAATGCTTACCGGCATCGTATCTGCAATGGTATTTTCCCATTATTTAGAAGGCATCGAGTTCCTGGAATTCTTCCCGGTATTGTTTGCGCTTTCGCTTGCTGGTTCCATCATCGGCACTTACGCCTCGCCTGCCACCAATATGGCAACCTTAAAAGCATTTTATACCAACGTACGCCCCTGGGGGGCGTGGGGGCCGGTAAAGCAACTGGTTATGGCTGAAGACCCTACTTTTCAGCCCAATAAAAATTTTAAGCTCAATATGTTCAATGTGGTTATCGGTACTATAGCCCAGCTATGCCTTACCATATTGCCCATGTACCTCATCGCCAAACAAAAAATGCCGCTGTTTGCAACGGTGGGCATCCTTGTGGTGATCATACTCATACTAAAGAAAACCTGGTGGAATAAACTAAAAGATTACTAATTAAAAAATGACAAGAGAATTTGAACAACGGTTGTCGGAACTGGAAAATGCTTACTATGAGCAGATCAGCAAGCCTAATGAAAGGGCCGGCCTTGGCAATGGCGTGTACCACCGTTATATAAACCCCGTGCTTACTGCAGCACATACACCGGTTTTCTGGCGGTACGACCTCAACCCCCAAACCAACCCCTGGTTAATGGAACGGTTTGGCATTAATGCCGTATTTAATGCCGGCGCCATAAAATGGAAGGGGAAATACATGCTGATGGCACGTGTAGAGGGTGTCGACCGCAAATCCTTTTTCGCTATAGCGGAAAGCCCTAACGGGGTAGATAATTTTACTTTTTGGGAAAGCCCGGTGTTTTTACCAGAAACGGAAGACCCCGATACCAATATTTACGACATCAGGCTGACAGAACATGCCGACGGCTGGATATACGGCGTATTTTGTACCGAACGTCGCGATCCGTCGGCCCCGGCCTATGATCAATCCATGGCAGTGGCTGCCTGCGGGATTGCCCGTACAAAGGACTTTTTGAAATGGGAACGCCTACCCGATCTGCAAACGCCATCGCCGCAACAGCGCAATGTAGTTTTGCACCCCGAATTTGTAAATGGCAAATATGCCCTTTATACCCGCCCGCAGGATAGTTTTATCAATGCCGGCAAAGGCGGTGGTATAGGTTATGGCCTGTGCGACGATATTACGCATGCCGTTATTACCGAAGAACATATCATCGATAATAAAATATACCATACCGTTTACGAGGCCAAGAACGGCCAGGGCCCCGCACCGCTTAAAACATCGCAAGGCTGGCTGCATTTAGCCCATGGTGTGCGCAATACAGCTGCGGGCTTGCGCTATGTGCTCTATGTTTTTATGACCGATCTGCACGATCTGACCAAAGTGATATACAAACCGGGCGGCTATTTTATTGCCCCCGAGGGTGAAGAGCGCTTTGGCGATGTACCGAACGTAGTATTCTGCAATGGCTGGATACTGGATGAAGATGAGACCATTTACATCTACTATGCTTCATCCGATACACGTATGCATGTGGCCACTACTACCCTCGCCAAACTGCTGGATTATACCATGAACACACCTGCGGATGGTTTCCGTTCGGCCATGTCGGTGAACACGGTGTGCAGTATCATCAATAAAAATCACCATATCCGTAAAACCTTAAAAGAAATATAGTTAACGTTATGATGGGTGTGCGGGCGATCATGGGTGAAATTGTGCTATACAAAAAAGAGCTTGATACCGAATTAAGCCGGATACTGGATTATTGGATAAAAAATACGCCCGACGAATTGAACAGCGGTTTTATCGGCCGTATTGACGAAAATGAGCAGCCTTATCCAAATTCGCCTAAAGGCTCGGTACTCAATGCGCGAATACTATGGACATTCTCAGCTGCTTATAACCTCCGCAAAAACCCGGAATATTTAAAATATGCCGAAAGGGCTCATCAATACATAAAAGATCATTTCATCGATAAGCAATACGGCGGTGTTTTCTGGACGGTTGATCATAACGGCAAACCGCTCGACACCAAAAAACAGGTTTATGCCATCGCTTTCACCATTTACGGGGTAAGCGAATTTTACCGGGCATCGGGCAATGAAAACGCCCGTACACTGGCCATCAACCTGTATAACCTATTGCAGCAAAACAGTTATGATACTGCCCGCACAGGTTACTATGAGGCATTTACCCGCCAATGGCAGCCTATTGACGACCTGCGCCTGAGCGCAAAGGATGAAAATGAAAAGAAAACGGCCAATACGCATTTGCACGTATTGGAAGCCTATACCAACCTGTACCGTATCTGGCCGTCGGACGAGCTAAAAGCGCATATAATTATGCTGATCGGGAACTTTACAGATCATTTTATTGATGCTGATACCAATCATCTGCGCTTGTTTTTTGATGAGGATTGGAATAGCAGGTCGGGTCTGGTTTCCTATGGGCATGATATTGAAACCACCTGGCTTTTGCAGGAAGCGGCAGAAGTAATAGATGAGACATTGTTACTAAAAAAGATCAAAAAGATAAACATAAAAATAGCCGATATCACTATTGAAGGTATCGACGCTGACGGCGGCCTATGGTACGAATATGAGCCGGCAAACGATCATCTGATTAAACAAAAACACTGGTGGGTGCAGGCTGAGGCGATGGTAGGCTTTTACAATGCCTGGCAGATCAGCGCTGATAACAAATATCTCGAATTGTCATTGAAAAACTGGGAATTCGTAAAAAACAACATCCTCGACCTTAAAAACGGCGAATGGATATGGGGAGTTGATGAACATGGCAAAGTAATGCCCGGCGAAGACAAGGTTGGTATTTGGAAATGCCCTTACCACAACAGCCGGGCCTGTATAGAACTGATAAAAAGAATTGTTTAGTGATAAAAACGAGTTATTTAAATCCCGGGCAGCTCAGTTCCCCTCTTGAGAGGGGGTGTATTGACCGTGCGGTTGCAGGGGTGTGTTATTCAGCATACTTACCGGACACACCCCTTCCACAACACATTCCCGGCGCGCCCCCTCTCGAGGGGGAACTAATACAATCGCTTCATTATAAATAAATTACATCAATCACATTTGGTATTTCAAATCATCAACAGATTAAAAGAATAAAATAACAATATGAAAAACATTACCAAACTATGCGTTGCCGTTATTTGCTGCGCTGTATTGCAAAACTGTAAAAAAGACAATTCAAATAACGGTGGCGGTGGCGGCGGTGGTAATACAACTGATACCACATCAACCACCATAACACCGCCTACCGAGCCCGCCATAGCCAACACACAGGGGTTTTTCCTGGATAACTGGCAGGCAAAAACATTTACACCACCCACTGCACAAACGGTAACCAAACCACAGGCAAGCAGCCCGGTTACTGTTACGGTCGACCTGAGCCAGGAACTTACCAAAGTATCCAACTATGAATATGGTAATAATGCCAATCCGTTCATGGGGGAAATATCAACCGTACCGGCGCTAATGACTAATATTGATGCACTGGCCCCGAATATCATCAGGTTTCCGGGCGGCAGCTTGTCGGATATGTATTTCTGGAACCAATCGTCGCAAGCCCCCGCTGATGCACCGGTGCAATTGCTGGATGACAATGGGAATGCTTCAGCGGCCTATTACTGGTATGGCAATAGCTCAGCAACAAACACCATGACCGTTGACGACTACTATTCCGTTTTGCAGCAAAGCAAAGCCACTGGCATTATTACCGTAAATTATGGCTATGCCCGTTATGGCACAGGCCCTACCCCGGTACAAACAGCCGCGCATTTAGCTGCCGATTGGGTACGGTATGACAAAGGCCGCACCACCTATTGGGAAGTGGGCAACGAGATATATGGCAACTGGGAAGCCGGTTATTATATCAATACATCTGCTAATCAGGATGGGCAGCCGCAAATACAGGACGGCACTACTTATGGCAATCACTTTAAAATATTTGCCGACTCGATGCGGGCGGCGGCATCCGAAGTTGGTAATACCAATATTAAAATTGGGATTGTGATAGACGGTGCCAATGATGCTGACGGCCCAAGCGAAGGGCAGGTAAGCAACTGGAACAATAGTGTATTTACTGCCGAAGCTAACTCGGCCGACTTTTTTGTCGTACATAATTATTACACGCCATATAATGCGAATTCTAACCCTGCCACTATTTTAGGTACACCTAACCCCGGCACCAGTGAAATGATGACCTGGATAAAATCATCGGCATTACAGGCCGGCGCTACCCAAAAGCCCGTAGCGATGGATGAATGGAATATACAGGCCGAAGGCTCAGCGCAAGAAGTATCAAATGTAGCGGGCGTACATGCCGTAATGGTTTTGGGCGAGGCCCTGAAAAATCAGATCAGCATGACCAGTCGCTGGGACCTGGCTAATGGCTGGGATAACGGCGATGATATGGGCATGTTCAACAATTCGTCACCGGGTGGCGATGCAGAGCCTAATGCCCCCGGCTGGAACCCGCGCCCGGCATTTTATTATATGTATTTCTTTCAGCACTATATTGGCGACCATTTGGTAAATTCAACAACCACCAATAGCGATATTGTCAGTTATGGCTCATCGTTCTCGTCGGGCGAAGCCGGCGTAATATTGGTAAACAAAGGCAGCGGCGCCCATGTTGCTGTAGTGAATTTTAGAAATTTTGCACAGGGAAGCACTTACTATTACTATACGCTGAATGGCGGCACGGATAATGCGCCGTTCTCGCACAAAGTTTACATAAACGGCACAGGCCCGTCAGGCGCTTCAGGCGGCCCATCGAACTATGGCACAATTGCTGCAAGTTCGGCCGGTACATCAGGCGGTGTTATTGTTACCATTCCTTCATACGGCGCCGTATATTTGGTTGCAACTCATAAATAGTAAAATGAAAACAAAAAGCCACCTGTTGTTAGTTTTGATAGCATGCCTTGTAGTATGCCATTCCCATGCTAAAGCACAAAATTTACAGTCGGTGGCAATTTTCAACATAAAACAATACGGCGCAGCCGGCGATGGCAAAAATCTCGACAGCAAGGCTATAAATAAAGCCATCGATGCCGCAGCCGGTGCAGGCGGCGGTACGGTTTTTATCCCGGCGGGTAATTATTTGTCAGGATCGATCCATCTGAAAAGTAATGTTTCGCTTTATCTCGACCAGGGCGCGACCATCATAGCGGCCGATGTAACCGCTGAAAATGGCTATGATGATGAGGAACCTGGCATTAATACCACTTACCAGGATTCGGGCCACAGTCATTTTCATAATAGTTTGATATGGGGTGAGAACCTGCACGATATTTCCATTTTAGGCCAGGGGGCAATATGGGGGAAAGGCCTTTACCACGATTATGTAAAAGGAAAGCAAACTGCCAACAAGGCCATAGCGCTTTTGCTGTGCCGCAATGTAAACATCAGCGATATTACCATAGCACATGGCGGCTGGTTTGGCATATTGGCAACCGGGGTGGATAACCTGACTATCAGCAACGTAAAAGAAGACACCAACCGCGACGGTATGGACATTGACTGCTGCCGCAACGTGCACGTAAGCAATTGCAGCGTAAATTCACCGCATGACGATGGCATCTGCCTTAAGAGTTCCTTCGCGCTTGGCTTTGCCCGCGCTACCGAAAATGTAACCATTACCAATTGCGCCTTAAGCGGCTTTGTTGAAGGGACGTTTTTAGATGGCACTTACCAGCGCAAACCGGGCGCCACGCCAATCGGCAGGATAAAACTCGGCACCGAATCAAACGGCGGTTTTAAAAACATAGTAATTTCCAATTGTACTTTTAATTATTGCCGGGGCCTGGCATTGGAAACAGTTGACGGTGCACTGCTGGAGGATGTAACGGTAAGCAACGTCACCATGCGCGATATCTACAACTCGCCTATATTTTTAAGATTGGGGTCACGCATGCGCGGGCCCGACAGCGCCAAAATTGGCGAATTGCGCCGGGTTATCATCAGCAACGTTGTGGTTTATAACGCAAATGAACCGGTATTTATCGGCGGCATACCCGGCCATGATATTAAGGATGTAGAATTGTCCCACATCAAACTATATCTAAAAGGCAGCGGTACCGCGGAACAAGCAAAGACGGAAGTGCCTGAACTTGAAAAAGGCTACCCGGAACCAGGCTCATTCGGCACCTTACCGGCCTATGGCATTTACGCCCGCCATGTAAACGGGCTTAAGCTGGAAGATATCGATATTAATTATATTGATGAAGACCTCCGCCCGGCTATTTCGGTAACGGGCATACAATCGGCAGATATCCGGTTTGTTAAAGCACAAATAAATGCTAATATCCCGGCTATCATTACAAGCAACTCATCCGGCATAGCTCTTTTCCAATCGTTAAACCTGCCCGATGGCGCATTAAAATAAGTAACCATGAAATACCTGAAAACATTTACCATTGCATTTACAGGGAAATCGCTTTTAAAACGAGTTGTTTTAAAAATCCCCTCTCGAGAGGGGGTGTGTAAGCCCTGCGCGATGGCAGGGGTGTGTTTATGCACTATGCAATCCTACCGCTTTGCTATAACACACCCCTGCAGCCGCATATTTCCCAGCGCACCCCCTCTCAAGAGGGGAACTAAAACCAGCTACAGTTACAGCAAATTTTTAAAAGCTTCCCTGATTGCATTTATACTTACATCCGCCATTTGCAGCAGGTCATCCGCGCAAAAATTTGAGCAACTTGCTCTAACCCCGCCAATGGGTTGGAACAGCTGGAACACTTTCCAAATCAATATCAATGAGCAAATGCTACGCGATATGGTTGATGCGATGGTATCGTCGGGTATGCGCGATGCGGGCTATACCTATTTTGTTTTGGATGATGGCTGGATGTCGATGCAGCGTGATACCAACGGCAATTTAGTGCCTGATCCGAAGAAATTTCCCAGCGGCATCAAGGCCTTTGCGGATTATGTTCATTCTAAAGGGCTGAAATTTGGCATATACAACTGTGCGGGCACCAAAACATGCGCCGGCTTTCCCGGAACACATGGCTATGAATACCAGGATGCCCGGCTTTATGCATCGTGGGGTGTGGATTATTTAAAATACGACTGGTGCAATACCGACAGCATTAACGCCCGCGATGCCTACCTTACTATGAGTAAGGCTATCCGCGCGGCGGGCAGACCGATGATCTTCAGCCTTTGCGAATGGGGTAACCATGGGCCATGGCTGTGGGCAACCAACGTGGGCCAATTATGGCGAACTACAAGCGATATTCACGCCGGATTTGATAAAGACCTGAATTATGGTACCTGGAGTTCGTACAGCGTAATGCATATTGTCGACCTGCAAAATAAAATAAGGCAATATGCCGGCCCCGGCCATTGGAACGACCCCGATATGCTTGAAGTTGGCAATGGCGGCATGAGCTATGCCGAAAACAAATCCCACTTTTCGATGTGGTGCATGCTGGCCGCGCCGCTCATTGCCGGTAACGATTTGCGTAAAATGTCGTCTGAAACAAAGGAAATATTAACCAATAAGGATGTTATTGCAGTAGACCAGGATTCGCTCGGCGTTGAGGCTTATCGTTATTACTCATTCGACAGTTTAGAGATGTGGGTAAAGCCCTTGAAGCATAACGAAGTGGCCATTTGTTTCTTGAACAGGGCATCGCATCCGCAAACTATCGATTACGACTGGAGCGCACATGTATTAACCGATACCGTATCGCATATCCACATTGATTTTAAATCTGAAGGTTATAAATTGCGCGACCTGTGGACGAAAAAAGTGGCCGGAACAACAGGCACACCCTTTAAACAAACAATTGCCCCGCATGATGTAGTCATGCTTCGGCTCACGAAGATAAAACCATGAAAAAACTGATCGCCATACTCGCAATACTGGGCAGTGCCCCGGTATTTGCCCAGCAGATCTATCCACCCAGCGATAAACTGGCTACCAGTGAAACCGTAGCGCTTTACAGCAGTATGCAGCGGTTAGTTGGCGCGGGCGCTCTCTTCGGGCATCATGATGACACCGCTTATGGCATCGGCTGGCGTTTTGAGCCTAACCGCTCGGATGTAAAAAGCACCAGCGGCTCCTACCCCGCCCTATACGAATGGGATTTTGCCAAAATGGAACACAAGCGCGATAGTGACATCAACGGCATTCCATTCAAATTACAGCGGCAACTGGTAAGGCAAGCCTATGACCGCGGCGGAATAAACGAGTTCTGCTGGCATGTGGATAATCCTTCAGATGGCAAATCTGCCTGGGACACTACGCAGCATACCGTAAAAGATATTATTCCCGGCGGCGCACACCACGATGTTTGGGTACAATACCTCGATAACATTGCAGCCTACGCGCAAACACTCAAAGGACCTGAAGGCGAACCGATCCCGCTGCTGTTCCGCCCGTTTCATGAACTGACCGGCAACTGGTTCTGGTGGTGCAAAAACACCAGTACACCCGAAGAGTTTAAAACCCTATGGCGCTTCACCATCGATTACCTGCGCAATACCAAACACCTGCATAACCTGCTCATTGTTTATTCAGTGGCTGATTTTAATACTAAGGAAGACTTTTTGGAACGTTACCCCGGCGATGATTATGTAGATATTATCGGTTTTGATAATTATTGCACCAACAGCATCCCTCGCTTTGTCAAAAACCTCGATAAGCGCATGGGCCTGCAATTGGAGATAGCCGCCGACCACCACAAGCTGGCCTGCCTTGCCGAAACCGGCTACCAAAGCATCCCGCAAGCGGATTGGTGGACTAAAGTATTGTTACCCGAGCTACAGAAATATCCTAAAACATCCTTCGTGCTGGTTTGGCGTAACTGGAAACCGGAACACTGCTATGCCCCGTATCCCGGCCAGGTTAGCGCCGATGATTTTAAAAAATTCTCGCAGGATGATAACACGATGTTTCAAAACAGGCTAACGCCGCTGGCGGTTTATGGGAAATATATTCCGCCTGTGCAGGATAAATAACACCCATGTCATGCTGAATGAAATGAAGCACCTTTCGCTTCGTTAGCAAACTTTAAAGGTTCTTCGCTATCGCTCAGAATGACAGATTTTTATATTAATATCTTCACTAATGAAATACATCCTCTGTTTTATAATCGCCGCAACATTCGCTGTCAAAGCATCAGCAAAAAAAGACGCACCCAAGTTTTTTAAGGCTGATGACCGTCATATCAGCTATACCGGCAGGATAGATTTCTCCAATCCTGCAAAGCCCCGTTTTTGGGCAGCAGGCGTTTATATCCAGGCAAAATTTAAAGGCACATCGCTCACCATTTTTTTGAACGATGAAGAACCAGGCGATAACCGCAATTATATCGAGGTAGTTATAGATGATAACAAACCATTCCGCATCAAGCTCACCAAAAAAGTCAACGAGCTTACCGTTGCAGATGACCTGGCGCCCGGCGAACATACAGTAACTATTTGTAAAGACACGGAATCGGGCATCGGGTACATTGATTTTTTAGGCATGAAATGCGAGAAGCTGCTGCCCGTTAAAAAACCTCACCATAAAATTGAATTCATCGGCGATTCGATAACCTGCGGTTCGGGAATTGACGAATCGGATGTTAAATGCGATATGGGCAAATGGTACGATCAGCATAATGCTTATTTAAGCTACGGCCCGCTCACCGCCCGGCAACTGGATGCGCAATATTATCTCTCCTCCGTTTCAGGTATTGGCTTGATCCACAGTTGCTGTAACATAAGCCTCACCATGCCCCAGGCTTTTGATAAAATGAACCAGCGTTTAGATACCATTCAATGGGATTTTAGCCGCTACACGCCCGATGTGGTCACCATCTGCCTCGGCCAGAACGACGGCAAACAGGATTCTGCCAGGTTTTGCAGCGCTTACGTGACCTTTATCGGCAATATCCACTCCCATTACCCAAAGGCCGATATCGTTTGCCTCAACAGCCCTATGGGAAATGAGGAGTTAACCGCCATGCTCAAACGCTACATCCCCGCCATTGCAAACGCAGCCCACGCCAGCGGCGACAAAAAAGTAAGCTACTATTTCTTCTCCGGTAGGTATAACGACGGTTGCGGCGGACATCCCGGCATGGCGCAGCACCAGCTCATTGCGGATCAGCTGGCGGGTTATATTAAGGGGTTGGAGAAGTGGTGATGGCGATAACAAATTCATCAAAACCATGTCATTGCGAGCGGGTTGCGGGGCGAATTCTGCAGCGAAGCAACCTCATCGCTGTGCATGTTGACGAGGTTGCTTCGTCGCCCTCACGCACTAACCCGTACGCTCCTCGCAATGACATGGTTTTTATTATTTTAAAAACCTCTGCCTGGTTTAAGAGTTAGCGCAGCGCTCTTAAATCCAGAATGATAAGTAAGACTCCGTCTGGCCCACGAAACGAAAAGCTTATCGTTTAACAATATTATTTTTACTAAATTAAACCGGACGGAGTCCTGATTTTTCTAAGTTAAATTTAAGAGCGCTGCGCTAACTCTTAAACAAGAAGTGAATTTCATTCCGCATGACAATTTTTTTATTAATGCCTACCTCACCCACTCCTTCCCCACATTCCATCCCTCAACTAAAACGACCGGCGATTGCGTACCTAACTTAGCCGTTGGTGCGCTCACCGTAATCGTAATACTATCACCAACTGCCAGCGTAAAATAATTGGCCGACCAGTACGACGGCATAACCTCCTCACCATTAACCATCAGTTGCGGGCGGACGAAAAAAGCTATTTGTTTGCCGTTGGTTATTTGCAGCGTGTATTTGTTCTCTTTAAGGCCTTTTTCAGTTTTTATTAAATGTGCGCTCAAATTTGTGTGCGGCATGTTATTCAATGCCTTATAATCATTGCCGGGAGCAGTCCAATACGTATTTCTTGAAATTACTTTACCTGATGCATCCTTCAACTTCAACACCACAAAACAAAACTCATTGATACCGGCAAGTGCATTTTTTAACGGCATCGCCGATGCTGTGCCTGTTGTAGCTACGCTTACAGCAGCATTTTGATGATAAAGCAACTTACTGTTAATATCATAAACATCCGCCGAGGCGCTCAACCGGCCCGTACTTTTAAACGCACGGTTTATCACCATCACTGTCGAATCATCCTGGTTAAACTGGATGTGCAGCGGTTCGCAGGCGCTTTGCATGGCGTAAAAACCGGCATTGGGTTCAAGGTACCAATCGTATATCTGCCATATTACGCTTGGGAACGCCGCGTTCAGCTTCCAAAGCATTACGCCGCCGGTTTGGTTCAGTTTATGCCCGTCTGCTTCAAAAATGCCCTGGTAACCGGTGTAGTTCATTAGCTGCATCTTGCCAGAGAAATTGATGATATCCGTTGCATCGCCATAACGTTTTACCATGTCTTTATAATACTCGTCGTATTTTCCAGCACCAGTACAGGCATCATGGTATCCCCAGCTATTGTTCAGCGGGAAGGGCAGCTTACTATCCCAAACCAGGTCGGGAATGATCTTTGGCAAAGTGGTATATGGCGGCTGCGACGGTAACCCGGTCTCATCCTTAAAAACCCAGTCGTGCCCGTTATCGGCCAGCCGATAGTATTCTTTAGGGTCTTTCCAGGCATAAGGGCCGCCGCTGTAAACGCCGGATGCTTTATCATCCGGGTATGAGCCATGCCAATCCACCGGTAACTTGGCATAACCCGATGAGCAGGGAATAAATGGCCTTGTGCCATCCAGCGCTATCACGTTATTGCGCATGGCATCGTACAATTCCTTGCGCGCATGGCCTTCGTTACCGCCCGTCCAAACCAACAGGCTCGGGTGGTTGCGTACGCGGTATATGGTGCTCACCACATTTTTAATAAACACGTTGGTTTCCAGCGGCCAGTCCGGCGAACCTTTAAACTCGCCCTGCGTATCACCGGTTATCCAAAAGTCCGACCATACCATCAGGCCGTACCGGTCGGCAGCATTCCAGAAATCGTCAGGCGGCGTAACACCGCCGCCCCAGATGCGCACTAAATTCACATTGGCGGTTTTGCACAGGTGCATTTCGTAATCATAACGTGCCGAATCGCGGTTCACCATCATATCAGGCACCCAAGCGCCGCCCACCAGGTGTACGCGCTTGCCGTTTACATAAAAATCGCGGCGCAAAAAGCCGTTCACATCCGTAGAAGTTGAGCCAACCGTACGGATACCGAAAACAAACGTGGTATCGTCGCTCACACCAGCCGCATCGGTATATTGTAGTTTGATACGGTATAAATTTGCCCTGCCATAGCCATTCGGCCACCACAGGTGCGGCTGGTTTATTGTCAGGTCAGCGTTACCCGGTTTTACATCAACCAGCTTCGAAGTATTGGCATCAACTCTTATGCTTTGCGCGAATGATACTGTAGCTCCGGCAAAGTTTTCCGGCATAATCGTCACCTTTAACGTTCCGGTTTTACTTATAGCTGTGTGATTGCTCAACGTTAAATTAAGTGAGAGTTTAGCCACGCTGGTATCGGGCAATTTAGGCAGATCGGTCTTTAACTGCGGATGGCCAATAGTTACCGTGCCGGTAGTGCGTAAATAAACCGGCTGCCATATCCCCATATTACGGTCGCGTACCGGCGGTATCCAGTCCCAGCCTACGGAGCACAGCATGGTCACGTTTTTGCCGATGTCGCCCGTCGGGCCGCCGTTTAAAAAGAACGGGCCCATGGCTTGCAGTTGTTCCTTGTCGGGCAATCCCGGCTCATCCAGCGGGTATATTTTGACGGCCAGTGCGTTTTCCTTACCGGCAATAATGGCTTTGCTCACATCCAGGCTGTATTCGGCAAACATGCCCGCCATTTGCGTTGAATCGGCAATTTGTACACCGTTTACCCATACCGCGGCGCGGTAGTTTATCCCTTTAAATATCAACTGGAAAACTTTGCCCTTATCCCCTGCGGGCACATTAAAGGTAGTGCGGTACCAGTATGGTTTTTTCCAGGGATTTGGCTGATTGGGTAGAAAACTGTACTGTTCCAGGTTATATTCTTTGTTAAATTGATCCGATGCATCCGGTATCAGCATATTATTTAAGCCGATGTACGGCGAGGGGTATATTTTATTGGCGACAAGCCCCGTGAGCACTGTCGACGGCACCTTAACCGGGAACCAGTAAACAGTGGAATGATACCAGGCATTGGATATTTCGCTGCCCTGTTCATTGATCAATCCCGATGCCTGCAGTTGAAAATCTGTTAGTTTTACCTGTTTAACATTTGCATTTTGTGCCTGCAAACCGGTCGCCAAAAACAGGCAGTATGTGGATAGTAATAATATCCTGATATTTCTTTTCATTATTGCTTTTTAAAGACGTATAAAGCATTAAATAATAACACTTTATAATTGAATAATAGTATTATTATACGCTATTGAAAGATAGCGCATATAGTTTTCGGGCAGTTTATATTTTTATCGCAAAACATGGCACTATTTTATCATTATTGTGATAATTTTTAGGCATCCGCTATCTTAGCACACTGCTTTAGCCCAATAAAACCAGTAAATTATATACCGTTTAAATGAAAAGGACAATACTCTCAGCCGCCATTTTACTTAGCATAACATTTGCGAACGCGCAGCATAAAGCCGTCGGCCCGATAGATAAAAAGGTCGATGCGCTGCTGGCTAAAATGACCCTCGAAGAAAAGATTGGCCAGATGACACAGGTTACGCTGGCCGAGATCATCAAATCGGATGGCGACCCGGCAGTTCCGCAGATCGATACGGTGAAATTGCGGGATGCGATATTCAAATATCATGTCGGCTCCTTTTTAAATGTGACCGCAGGCGCTGTCAGCCGCGAAACCTGGTACCATATCATCAGCGATATTCAAAAAATAGCAGCCGAAGACAGGCTCAAAATACCCGTGATCTACGGCATCGATGCCATGCACGGCATGAACTATACTACCGGTTCAACACTTTTCCCGCAGGAAATTGGCATGGCCGCCACCTTTAACCCGGCGCTGGTTGAGCGCGAAGGCGCAATAACTGCTTATGAAGTACGCGCCAGCTATATCCCCTGGAACTTCTCACCAGTGCTTGATCTTGGCCGTAACCCGCTGTGGCCGCGCATTTATGAAACCTTTGGCGAAGACCCCTACCTGGCCAAAACCATGGGCGCGGCGATTATAAAAGGCTCGCAGGGAAATGATGTGGGCGATAAATACCATGTTGCCGCCTGTTTAAAACACTATCTCGGTTACAGCTTTCCGCTGGATGGTAAAGACCGTACGCCGGCCTGGATACCCGACCGTTACATGCGCGAATACTTTTTACCCTCTTTTGCCGAGGCGATTAAGGATGGAGCGAAATCGATCATGATCAACTCGTCGGAAATAAATGGTGTGCCTGTACATGCCAGTAAATATTTACTGACCGATGTTTTGCGCGGCGAGCTCCACTTTAAAGGTATTGCCGTTAGCGACTGGCAGGATATTATATACCTGCACGACAGGCACCATATTGCCGCTACCCCAAAAGATGCGGTAATGATAGCCGTAAACGCCGGGGTTGACATGAGCATGGTGCCTTATAATTATTCTTTCTGCGATTATCTCGACCAACTGGTGAAGGAAGGCAACGTGCCCATGAGCCGCATAAACGAATCGGTAAAACGCATTTTGAGGGTGAAGTATGAGCTGGGCTTGTTCGAACGCCCGGTTGGCAATCCGGATGATTACCCGAAATTCGGTTCGGCAGAGTTTAGCGCGGTTAGTTTGAAGGCAGCTACCGAATCCATCACCCTGTTAAAAAATAACAACAATATTTTACCGCTTAAAAAGAACATCAAAGTGCTGGTAACCGGCCCGTCGGCCAATACCATGCGCGCTTTGGATGGTGGCTGGAGCTATACCTGGCAGGGCGATTTCAGCGATAAATTCGCTGTAGATAATAATACCATTCTTGAAGCCATCCAGCAAAAAATAGGAAAAGAGAATGTAGATTATCAGCCCGGCTCAACTTTTTATGATGCGGCTGATGCCGATGCTGCGGTTAAAGCAGCCAAAAAAGCCGATATTATTGTGCTTTGTCTTGGCGAGCCGTCTTACGCAGAAAACGTGGGCAATATTGATGACCTGAACCTGCCGGCAGCCCAAATACAGTTGGCCGATGAACTGGCACAAACCGGCAAACCTATCGTACTGGTAATGGCCGAAGGCCGTCCACGCATTATTACGGAAGCGGAAAGCAAATCGGCAGCCACCATCATGACCTACCTTTCGGGCAATGAAGGCGGCAACGCGCTGGCGGATATTTTATTTGGCGATGCCAATCCGTCGGGCAAACTGCCGTTCACCTATCCGCGCTCGGCCAACGCCCTGGTAAATTACTACCGCAAAAACATAGAAAACGGAAACAGCGACGATGGCCACGGCTATAACCCACTATATGAATTTGGCTATGGTTTAAGCTATACCACTTTCATTTACAGCAACCTGCACATCAGCAAACCTACTTTGAAGGGCGGCGAAACGCTCAGCATCTCGGTAGATGTAAAAAATACCGGTAGCCGCGAAGGTAAGGAAAGTGTGCTCTTATACATCAGCGAACTGTACGCCAGCATAACACCCGACACCAAACGCTTGCGGGGCTTCGACAAAGTCGACCTGCAACCCGGCGAAACCAAAACGGTAACATTTAAAATAACAGCAAAGGATATTTCATTTATTAACGACATAAGCCAGCGTGTTACCGAGGCCGGCGAGTTTAAAATTCAATTAGGCGACCAGGTGCAGCGCTTTAATTATGAAACCACTACCCAGCCGTCGAGAACGGGGAGATTATAAACGAGGATTATTATCGATTAAAAATGTCATACGAAGCTGCATGAGCGAAGGCCGCGCGGGTATAGAGCGTTTTTCTTGTGGCCTACCCTCTTTATTTTAGCCCCAGCCTGCTGTGCAAAGCGTCCCGGTAGGTGCTGCCGACAGGGATTTTTTCACCGTTAATCACAAGTTGATGAACTTCGATCAGTCCGATATGTCCGACAGCTACCACATAGGACTTGTGTACCCGCAGAAAATCCGAAGCGGGCAGCAAATCGAATACGCCGCTCATATTCTCCCGGATAAGGATACGTTTGTCTTTCAGGTGAACGGTCATATAATTGCCGTCTTTTTCCAGGTAAAGAATATCGCAGAGTTTCACCGGGTAGGTTTGCGGCCCGCTTTTTAAATAAACGGTAGTCTCATTATCATCGCCGGCGCTATTTTGGAGAAAAATGGCTTTTGCAGCTTTATTTATGGCCGTGAGGAAACGCTCGAAAATGATCGGCTTCAGCAGGTAATCGACCGCACCGACGTTATAGCTTTCCACGGCGTAATGGCTATAGGCGGTGGTAAAGATGATCATGGGTGCTGGTGACAGTGACTGCGCCAACTGCATCCCGCTGATCCCGGGCATATTAATATCAAGGAAGATCAGATCGACTTTCTCCTGCTCCAGATAAGCGGCGGCCTTTAGCGGGTCGCGAAAAGTAGCTTTCAGCTCCACAAGGTCGGTATCCGCACAATGCTGCGCGATAACATCCAGCGCCATCGGCTCATCATCAATGGCAACACAAATCATCATGACAAGTCAATTTGAAGGTTCACTACATACTTGCCGTTTTGCGGCCCGGCGCGCAGCGCATACTTGCCGGGATAGATCAGTTCCAGCCGGCGTTTAACATTTTCCAGGCCAATGCCCCCTTTTTCTTCTTCCGGCTTTTTAACAGCGCTGTGATCGATGTTTTCGCAGGTAAAAACCAGCTTTTGCGGGCTAACGGAAATAGCCAGATCGATATAGGACCGACTGCCGATAGCGACGCCATGCTTAAAAACATTCTCTAAGAAAGGAATGAACAGCATGGGTGCGACCTGTATAGCCGCGAGGGTAGCCGGTTCCGGGTGCCGAAAACTAATATTGACCTCGCCGCCGGCATAACGCATACCGTGAAGCGCAAGATAGTCTTCCAGACACCGGACCTCTTTCTCAAGGGAAACGTTGTCGGTATTGCTTTCATAAAGCATATAGCGCATCATGTTCGATAATTTTGCGATCCTATCGGCCAGGCTGCTTTTCCCTTCTTTTAAGGCCATCGAGTACAGGTTGTTGAGCGTGTTAAACAGGAAATGCGGGTTGACCTGGGCACGCAGGAACCGCAGTTCAGTATTGAGCTGCAGTGTCTCGACCTTGCTGCGCATCAACTCGTTCCGTATCCATTCCTTAATGAAAAAATAAGCTGCGGCGGCGCCCAATACCGCCAGGAAGGCGAGGGACATGACAATCTGCATCTGTGACCAGTTTTCTGGAAAAAACGTGGCAAGAAGGTCCCGGGGGCCTGGTGGGGCCGGCAGGGCCGGTTTGTACTGCACCCAAACAGGCAGATTCGAACCGGTACCGATCAGCATGCGGACCGAAAGGTAGTTCGCACTATAAACCAGCAGTAACCAACCAGTCAGGACTGCCGCCCGCGCATAACTGTTTTTGTACCGGATGATCTTTTTGAACAACCAAAAAGCGCTGCTGTAAAACAACAGTACCAGAAAACCAAGCACCACGCCTGTGTACGGGAATTGCGTGTGCCCGGTCCTTCTCATTGTGTTCCCGGCAGCAGAGCGGTCGATCAACTCGAAGGAAGAAACGGCAAGCCCTTTCAATGCATAATACATCACGAGCCAAAACAGGGCGTGGGCGAAGAACTCAATGAAGTAACGGGTTTTAATACGTTCCATGGCAGCAAAGGTAATACCCATAGCCAATTTGTGGCAAAGAATGTGATGAACGGGCAATTTTTGTGATGAAGCGGCGGAGTCTCCTGCCCGGATAAAAAATCCGGGGCGTTCGTCACAAAAATTTGAGTAGCCGGGGATGACCTCCTACTATTGCCTGAAAAAACATTTAAAATCATGAAACGATTGATCTTTTCAGGCGCAGCGCTCATACTGCTGGCTTTAACTGCTAAGGCCCAAAAACCCGATACCGCGCGGGTGCTGGTACATTACAAGTTTACCTGGCTGAGGGACACCACAAACCGGGCGAATCCCTATACGGAAAACATGGTATTATATGTCGGCAAAAGCGCGGGCGCTTACAGGAGTTACGATGGGATCGTATATAACGCGCAGTTTAAGAAAGCGTATGCCGAAGCAGCATCCAGCAGCCCTGACGGAAATGTCAGGATAAGCAGAAGGGGTGTAGGTACGCCCGTCGAATATTACCAGTACCCGAACGAGCAAAAATTGTTCACGAAAGATCAGCTGATATTTAACAGCTACCTCATTGAAGGCCCGATGCCCGCTATCGACTGGAAGATCAGTGGTGATACGGCAACTTTTGGCGGCTTGCACTGCCAGAAAGCCACCTGCCATTTTAAAGGCAGGAATTACATCGCGTGGTTTTGCCCCGTTTTGCCGGTGCATACCGGCCCCTGGAAATTAAACGGCTTGCCCGGCGTGATCGTAGACGCTCATGATGCAAAAAATGAAGTGATATTTAAGTTTGACGGGATAGAAAAAGCGGTCCCTACGCCACCAAAGAACGAGACGGCAGTTGCTGAAAAGGATCAATCCCCGATATTACGCGGTTTGGATGATGATATGAATTTGATAGCACCACCGGCTGAGACGATCAAAACCACGCAAAAGGAATTTGATAAACTGAAGGAAACCATGAAGAAAGACCCTGGTGCGTTTGCACCAGCCGCTATGGCGGGCAATCCCTCGGGCGACGGCGTTAAAACGGGTGCCGTCATGGTACCAAAAGGTCATGCTCCCCGTGGCCCTGTGATCAATAACCCTATAGAATTACCGGAAAACAAATGACGCGGCTGCTGAAAGTTGCAATGTTGGCGCTTTTATGCGTTTTATTTGCTGCCTCGGGCTATTCCCAAACAGTAAAGGGGACGGTTAAAGATAGCATCGGGAGGGCGGTGCCGTATGCCACCATTAGCCTGAAGAAAAGTGCCGCTGGTACCATTGTGGCCTATACGGTTACTGATAGCAAGGGCAGCTTCGCATTGCAGGTTCCTGCCAATACTGCTGCAAACAGCCTGACGGTAGAGGCGCGTAGCCTCGGTTACAAAACCGCTGTGAAAAGCATAGCAAGCTTTGATGCGCCTCTTGATTTTACCCTGGCAACGGCGTCGAACAAGTTGCAGGAAGTGGTAATTAAAAGCAGCCGGCCGGTATTACGCACCCACGGCGATACGCTGAGTTACAAAGTGTCCGATTTCGCTAATCCGCAGGATAGGACGATAGGCGAGGTGATCAAAAAGCTGCCGGGCATAACTGTCGCCGTTGACGGGACGATCAGTTATAACAATAAGCCGATTTCAGCCCTGTATATCGGCGGCGATAACCTGCTCGACGATAAATACAGCATTGCCACCAACAGCATTCCGCAGGTGGCTGTTGACCAGGTGCAGGTAATTCAAAATGACCAGCCAATAAAAGCATTGCAAAACAAGGCTATGAGCGATAATGTAGCGTTGAACCTGGACATCAAACAGGGCGCAAAGCTGCACTTGATGGGGCTAGAAAGTATCGGTGCCGGGCTGCCGGGTAATTACGACATCGATTTGAACGCCATGATGT
>Ga0302309_10001674_pt1 | contig 19719 bp, 15 predicted proteins | sample III_Palsa_N1_1_FD_200453 | JGI IMG/M metagenome (GOLD analysis project Ga0302309, IMG submission 200453) | Peat permafrost microbial communities from Stordalen Mire near Abisko, Sweden - III_Palsa_N1_1 | ecosystem: Environmental > Terrestrial > Soil > Palsa > Peat permafrost | place: Sweden... | reverse complement strand
GCTGCTATATTTTTACCCTGCTGTCGCTACACACTTGGCCTTTGCCCTTCTGTAAAAATCTGCTTATGCCCTGCCATTACACACAAGGCCACCATTGTTTTGCCTGATTTCGTCCGAAGCTTTTCTACTGACGGGAAAAAGGAAAGTAAAAAAGCATCTTTCTAAAAGAAAGCATTAAATGGATCGCAATTAAAGAAAGAGTGTAGGCCCTGACAACAAGGGCGGGCCGGCGTAAAGGCGGGAATGACGGTTTAGCTTTTTGTGTGATGTGAAAATACGAAGTATTTGAACAGCGAAAAAAGCGTAAAGAACCGGCAGGGAGCGTGGAAGCATCCTTGTTGTCTTGATCTATTCATCTATTATTTGTTTTAATAGGTATTCATGAGCTCCCTCCGGTCGGTTTTTTGGTTACTTTTTGTATCAAGACAAAACGGCGGAGCCCTCTTGAGCACTTTTAAAAACAAACAACTTGCGAAAAAAGTGACTTCTTAGCGAAAAGCGATACCATGAGACAGGTATAAGAAATGCTATTCCAATCCGTCATTTCCTCAACATTTTTAGAAACCCCGCACCACCATCAATAAAATATTTATAGCATATTTGCACCATGAGTAAGATCTGGCAAAAATCTATTACCGTTAATGAATTGGTGGAAAACTTTACCGTTGGCCGCGACACGGAATTTGACCAGCAAATGGCTGCTTTTGATGTATTGGGCTCATTGGCCCATACCCAAATGCTGCACAGCATTGGCTTAATGAATAACGACGATCTGCAACACGTTCAGCGCGAGTTGAAGGCTATCTATCGTGATATTGAACAAGGTAATTTTACCATTGAGCCGGGTGTAGAGGATGTACACTCGCAGGTAGAAATGCTGCTTACCCAGCGCATTGGCGATGCCGGAAAAAAGATCCACAGCGGCCGCTCACGTAACGACCAGGTACTGGTCGACCTGAAATTATTTTTCAGGCATGAATTGCAACAGGTTGTTGAGGAAACTGAAGCTTTATTCCGCCAGTTGATCGCGCTTAGCGAAAAGCATAAGGATGTTTTGCTGCCCGGCTATACGCATTTGCAGATAGCTATGCCATCATCATTCGGACTATGGTTTGGTGCTTATGCCGAAAGTTTGGCTGATGACCTGGAGCTTGTTTTGGCCGCTTATAAGATCACCAATAAAAATCCACTGGGTTCAGCAGCGGGTTATGGTTCATCGTTCCCGTTGAACCGTACTTTAACCACGAAACTGTTAGGCTTCGATAGCCTTAATTATAACGTTGTTTATGCCCAGATGGGCAGGGGTAAAACCGAAAGAATAATTGCCCAGGCTTTATCTTCCATTGCCGCTACATTAGCTAAAATGGCCATGGATCAGGCTTTATATTTGAGTCAGAATTTTGCTTTTGTGAGCTACCCGGATACGTTGACCACCGGCAGCAGCATTATGCCGCATAAAAAGAACCCCGATGTTTGGGAAATTATGCGTGGCAAATGCAACCGCATACAGGCCCTGCCTAATGATGTTACCATGATGACGACTAACCTGCCGTCAGGCTATCACCGCGAACTGCAATTGCTGAAGGAGCTGTTATTCCCTGCCTTTACCGATCTGAAAAGCTGCTTGCACATGGCAACCTTTATGCTGCAGCACGTAACGGTAAACACAGGAATACTGAATGATCCTAAATACGCTTACCTGTTCAGCGTGGAAGAAGTGAACAGACTTACTTTGAGCGGCACACCGTTCCGCGATGCATATAAACAGGTAGGTTTAGCTATTGAAAACGGGGAGTTTAATCCGGATAAAAAAGTAAACCATACCCACGAAGGCAGTATAGGCAACCTGGGCAATGAGCATATCGAAGCTGGCTTCAATAAACTGCTTAACAGCTTTGATTTTGCTAAGGTTGACAATGCAATTAAAGAGCTGGTTAAAGCATAATAAGAGATCCTAATTATAGAAATTAGTAGTAACTTGGGGTAACTAAACCTACTCCAATTTATGAACCATTTCAGGTACATTAAGTACTTATATTATTTACTTGTTATTACTTCGCTTGTTTCATGCAAGCAAAATGATAAAACCATTACTATTAAAGGCAATATAAAAGGCCTTAATGCTAACTGGATTTACTTGTACGGACCTTTCAGAATTGGAGGCAAACCGATCGATTCAGCTCGGGTGGTTGATAATAAATTTGAATTTAATCTTCATCCTGATACTACTTTCCAACCGCATTGGGGTTACATAGCTTATCATACTAAGCCTGCTTATGCTGGAATTCTGGGTGTTATTAATCCCATAACCTCAACCAGTAAAAAGTTAGATTTAAATGCTGGTCTATACATAGAACCTGGTGTCGTAAATTTAACCGGTGATCTTACAAAAAGTAAGGGTATTACATTAACTGGTGGTAAACAAAATGATTTCTATTTTAGGAATCACGATTTGCCTTATATCTATTTAAGCAAAGACCCTGCTAAAAGACGATCGCAAATAAGTAAGCTTACCAAAATTGTAAAAGACAACCCTGACGCTTATTACGCGATGTTTGCATTGGGTAATCTAAAGTATTATTTAAACAATGATGAACTAAGAAGCATTTATAACGAATTTGATGATGATGTAAAAACGGCTTATAATGGCCGAAAAATAAACGAGTTTTTAAAGAACAGGCCTAACGATGGCGCAGCAAAACCCAATTCCGTTTTAGTAGACACCAATAAAAACCGATTCGCGCTTATTGATACTACCAAAAAATTAAATATGATTATTTTTTGGGCAAGCTGGTGCGGCCCTTGCAGAGCAGAAATACCATCTTTTAAAAAAATAGCTACTGAATTCAAAGATCCAAACTTCAGAATAGTGAGTGTTTCCGTTAACAAGGACAAAAGCCAGTGGAAACAGGCTGTTATAGAAGAAAATATGCCCTGGCAACAGTTAGTAATTGAAAATGTTGATATGGAGCGTATAACAGATCAGTATAACTTAGGGTTTATTCCTCAAATCTATTTTATAAACAATAACAGAAAGGTAATAACCCATCTGGAAGGTTATTCATCAACAAATGAGGCAACAATTGAAAAGATTATTACTACTGCGTTAAAGTAAATTAATTAGTCTTTTTACAAAGGTTTTCCATTTGCCAAAGCCCTGTCGGCCCATTTTATCGCTAATTTTTCGCGGCGTTTGGCGTATCTGGCTTTAAAGGTCATCTTTAACAAACTGTCTAATCCACCTTTTATAGCCAGGTTGTACAGGCTTGCTGCCTTGCGTATAGGCGAGGCATCCCAGGCGCGCAGACTTAACGAGAATGAGCCGTCGAGGTATTTCATCCAGTGCCAGTAGCCGGTTGGCATAAACAGGGTATCGCCATGTTCTAAAAAGCACTCAGTGCCTTCCACGCCTTCCAGTGCCGGGAAAAGTTTGGTATCCGGGTTTGATACATCATAATCCTCCAGCGCGTAGGTGGCGTTAGGGATGCAATATAAACGGCGTTTCCATTTGTTCTCGAATAATATTACATGCTTGCGGCCACCAAAATGGGTATGAAAAATATGCGGCAGGTCGATATCATAATGCAAAAACGTAACCGAGTTAGATCCGCCGAAAAACATGGCTGGCATACTTTCTATAAAGCCGCCCATCAGGTCCTTAGGCAAAACAATATCTTCCAAGAGCTGTGGAGCCTGTTTAAATATATTGAAGAAAAATATGCGGAGTTCGGTAGGTTGTGATTTTATCAGATCTATATACTCATCAAAAGGCATTTCGGCAGCTGATGAATTGATGGGTTTTGAAGGGTCGGCCTTTGAGTTATCGTACAAAGGCACCACTTTATTGCCAACAACTTCCTTTAAATATTCTGCAGTCCATTTTTCACGGGCGGGCCAGTTTTTGGTTAAGCCTTTGATGATGAGCGGGCGGCGTTTATCTAAATAGTTCTTTTTAAAGTCGGCAGGGCTAATTGATTCAACAGTATCAATCGGACGAAGGATAAAACTCATGTTATGTTAAATTTATCGGACGTCCGTATTAACTTAAGGGGTTTCCTTAGGTACCGAAAACACCGAAGTTTAGCAAAGTAACGGAAATTATTGCGGTAGATTGTTAAACCGCTGATTTTTTTGATTGGAGGATGACGCTGATTTGTGAGTGGCGGAGTAATAGCGAAGAACCTGCCCGCGTTTAAATTTCGCTTGTAGAATAGATGCTTCGGTCCTCAGCATTACAATTCTCAAAAACGAAACAAAAAACCCGGCGCTTAATGCAGCCGGGCTTTATCTTTCAGGTAGATTTAATAGTTTTTTAAGTTTGCAGCGGCAGTTTGTTACGCCGTTAAACAAACCACCTTTGTATAACTGCAAACCAATTATTGAGGCATTAAAACGGTGTTTATTACATGTATTACACCATTGCTCTGGAAAACATCCGAAATAGTGATCCATGACGTGCCGCCTTTTTCATCAACCAAGTATAACTTTTTGCCTTTTGCCATTACTTTTAATGTGCCACCTTCAACAGTTGTTAAGGTTGCAGTGCCGTTACCTGCTTTAACTTTGGCCCATAAGTCTGCAGCGCTTAAACGGCCTGCAACTACGTGGTAAGTTAAAATTTTGGTTAAAGTGGCTTTGTTTTCTGGTTTAACCAGATTGTCGACAGTGCCTGCAGGCAGTTTGTTAAATGCCTCATTGGTTGGTGCAAATACGGTGAACGGGCCCGGGCCTTCTAAGGTTTCAACCAAGCCTGCGGCTTTAACAGCGGCTACCAGTGTGGTGTGGTCTTTCGAGTTTACAGCGTTCTCAACTATGTTTTTTGTTGGATACATTGCTGCACCACCAACCATTTTAGTTTGTGCATACGTGTTAGGTGAAATTGCAATAGCTACTACTGCAAGCGCCGCGATAATTAATTTTCTCATTGTTGTTTTCTTCTATTTGTAGGTTATTTGATAGAAGATACGGTGCTTATCACAGGGCAGTTTTATTATCTCCGGATAATTCCAATAGCCAAAAGCGCTAAGCAGTTTTAAACCGTATGGGGATAATATTCGTAGATGCGCGCCTTTCAAGGATCAGAAAAACAGCTCCGAAGCTATATGATCGGCATACAGTTTTCCTTTTGCAGTAAGGGAAATAATATTATTATTTTTCACCAGCCACTCTTTATTAAAATATTCATCAGCAGCAATTAGTAACTGGCTGGCCGATGAGGCGGCGATATTATTCAGCTTATCCAGATCGAGCCCCCAAATGGTACGTAATGAGGTCATGATGTATTCGTTAAGGCGGTCGGTTTCTGTTAGTATTTCCGTTTCCGAGGGCAGCTTACCGGCAAAAATCCCCTCAATATACTTAGCGTTATTGGCTATGTTCCACTGCCGGGTCTCGCCATTATAGGAGTGTGCCGATGGGCCTATGCCGAGGTATTTTACGCCTTTCCAGTAATTGGAATTATGGCGGGAATAAAAGCCCGGTTTGCAAAAGTTCGAGATTTCGTAATGCTCAAAGCCCTGCAATTGCATAGCGTCGGTCATATAAACAAACTGCGCAGCGCTTTGCTCATCATTCATGGCCGGTTGTTTTTTCTTGCGGATGAAGGATGCCAGGGCGGTTTGGGGCTCAACCGTCATGGAGTAGGCTGATATATGCGGCACGCCGAGTTCAAAAACCTTATCTAAATTAAATTTCCATTTTGAGTCGGTGAGTAAGGGGTAGCCGTATATCAGGTCGACAGTAATGTTCTCAAAACCGATATCCTGAGCTCTTTTTACCGATGCTTCAGCTTCTGCGGCACGGTGTACGCGGTTCATCCATTGCAGATCGTCATCAAAAAAAGATTGTAATCCAATGCTGAACCTGTTTATCGGCGTATGCCTTAACGATTGTAATTTAAGCTTATCCAGGTCATCCGGGTTAGCCTCAAGGGTGATCTCGGCATTAGCGGCTACGGTATGCAGGCCGGTAATTGTATTAATAATAAGCCCAATTTCGCTTTCACTTAACAGGGATGGAGTGCCACCACCAAAGTAAATGGTTTCAATAGTTTCGCCACTTAGGTAATTTTTTTGCAGCTGGATTTCCTTTATCAGGGCTTGCAAAAGTTCGTCCTTGTATTTTAATGAAGTGCTGAAATGGAAATCGCAATAGTGGCAAGCCTGCTTGCAAAAAGGAATATGTATGTAAATGCCTGCCATAAGCTGTTATGATAACTTAAACAAGGACAAACCGAATTTTTGCCTCATTTTTGTTACGCAGTTATTAAATTTCTGCGTAACAAAAGTAGCAAATAATGTACGGTAAGGAATTGTTTTGTTCCGCTGCTAAGCCGTGCTTAAAGGCTCGTATAAGCGTTGGTGTTATTTCACCGCTCAATTGCTATTTTAAACCGGCTATTTCCTGGTCCGAAAACACTTTGTTCCATATGCGTAATTCATCTATTTTACCATAAAAACCACCCACCGTTTGCAGTGGGAAGAACAAAGTTTCTACCTTCTGCTTTTTTGTTTTGTCTGTAGCCGTTGCCGGAAAAAAATCATCGTAGAGCTTTTTCTGTAACTGGCCGTTTACGTACAGACTGGTACCTTTATTAGTACCCGCAATTACTATATGTGTCCAGGTATTTTCAGGCACATGATAACTAAAATCAAAATTATAGCCATCTCTTGAAAAACCCAGATTATCTGTGTTGCCCTGCTTTAGTTTAACTACTGAATTAGCTGATCTAAAAATGACAGCATCTGCCGTATTATTTTCTGCCGGATTTATCCAGAACGACACAGTATAATCGTACCCGATCTCTTTATAAGGTAGTTCGGTAGTACTATTTTCTCCCGAAAAATACAAAGCGTTGCCACTATGGCCTTTTATATAGGTGACCTGATGAAGTTGTATGCTTTTATCCTTATTATCAAAACTAAAATAGGCAACCAACGACTGGTCAGGGTTGCCTATTTTGCCCCTGATGTTCAGGGATGGGCCTTCTCCTGTTTTTTCACTCAGTGCGTTAAAATCTTCGAAACTTTTAAGGGTATCTGTACCTGCCCACATTTTTTCGGATAATACCTGCATTGCCGGGAATACGCGATCGTTTACATCTTTCTCACTAATCCCATTGCCTACCTTATCGTTCCATTCGGCAAATGAACCACCCAAAATGGTTGGATCGCCAGCAGGGAAATTCACCTCACCTATTATTGAAGGTGTCCAGTTATTATAAATATTTTTAAGATCCAGATAATCGAAATAATAACCCGCGGCGGGAACGATGTAAAGCCAGCCATCAGGCGTGCTGATTTGTTTGTAACCCAGTTTTTTCATTTCAACCGGATTAGCGTAGCCGTTATACCATGTATTCATGGTTACATTTTTTACAGTTACCGGTGTAGTGCCTGCCGCATGTGTTAACGCGCCCCAAACCCTTACATCTTTCCCGAAACTTTGCACATATTTAATAAAATGATCGGTGAAGGCCCGAAAAGCTTCCGCGTCCCTTTTATCATATTCATCGGTGCCAATATGAACTTCCTTACCCATAAAAACAGGATGATCACCAGATAAATACTCCTTAAACACGTTTTCGATAACCGTATAGGTAAGCGGATTGTGCAGGTCGAAATGGTCTTGGCCATATAATTTGCTGCCAATTTCAGGGATAACTTTAGTAAAGGCAAGCGAATGTGCCGGTACATCTATTTCGGGTATAATATTAACCGCGTAATCATCCGCCAGTTCTTGTAAAGCGATGAACTCTTTTTTAGTATAAGAACCATCTTTGGCGGTAAGGCCGGGATAAGTTTCATTTTGCAAGCGGAAGGCCGAATAGGTGCTATCCCAATTATTATTAAACTGGTTTTTAAAGCCATTGTCGTTTAAATGGATCTGAAAATCGTTCATTTTGTAATACGACATCAGTTTAACATAGTCTCGCAGGAACTGCAAACTAAAAAATTTACGCCCATCGTCCAGTACAAAACCGCGTACTTTAAATTCGGGATAATCCCTGGCAATGCCTTTTGGTATAGCCTTGTTCTGTTTAAGTACTTGCAGCAAGGTGCGTGTTCCCCAAAACAGCCCCTGGTATTTTAAAGCGCTGATGATGAGCATTTCGTTTACTTTCAGGTAATAGCCTTCGTCGCCTATGGCTGTATCCGTTTCGTGCAGTGTTAAATAAATATCGCCCTTCCCGGGTTTTTCGATAGCTATTTTTAAGGCAAGCCCTGTTTGCTCCTGTAACTCTTTTTGTAAGATGCTGGCTGCTTTTTGTAATATATCTTTATCGGTGTTATTCAGCACTATCCTTGAGGCACCGGTCAAATAAAAATCTCCTGTACCGCCATGCCATTCGCGTAGGGAGGGGATAACGAAAGGTTGCGGATTAACCCCTTTATCTGCATGTTTTCCGGGTACAATAACTTGTTTTGAAACATCATACCGCATGGTGTCTATGTTGTTGCTTATCAATTGGAAATACAGGCTCACTTTTGTTGCGGACAGCGGGGGCACAATTCTTCCGGTACTATCTATTACCGGGTTATGGTCACTTCCCTTTAATACCAAATGGTATCCGGTTGGGTTAGCCGGGTACATGATGCTTTTCTCACCTGGTTTCAAAACCGGAACTTCAGGAACGGATTGTATGATAGGATTAGTACTCTGGGAGAAAGTAAAACCTGAAGTGAGCACGATCAGGCCAATCGTAAAGATGAATTTCTGCATATGATTTAGTGAATCTTATATAATATATGGCAATGCCTAATATAGTGAGGTTAGGAGCTCGTTATCTAAATTATATCGAATGAAGTTTGCGCAAACGATTGTTTTATTGAACGCACTCAGTAATAATCAGTAAACCTGATTATCTCCAACTCATTATCTCCAGGCAATTCATTGGTTGCTATATGAATAGCATAATTATTTGCCGCAGGTAGTTTTATTTCTTTTAAATGCCATGTGTTACCTTCAATGCTCGCAATACTATCCTGTACATTAACGGTTGATAAAGGGATGTTCATTCCTCTGCCATCAGCCTTTATAATAGCTTCCTTACGGGTCCAATAATTAAAAAATGTATGGATGGGAGCAGGGCTTTCGGTTAACGATCTCCATTCACCGGCATCAAAGGATTCGCTGAAATCATCCAGATCAATATTTCTTATTTCCTCTACATCAACCCCCACTTTTAATGAATCACTTATTATGCAAACCGCGCAGTTGTTAGTATGTGATATATTAAAATCAATACTATCATTAAAAAAAGGACGACCGTATACCGTATACTGAAGCAGATCAAAACTAAAATCTACCATATTAAAGCACTGCATCCCTTTTAAAAGAAGCATTTTGCTTAGCAAGCGAATATAGCCTGACTCCCACTTTTTGAGTTTTAAAACTTCTTTCTGCGTTTTTTCAGAAAACAGACTTAGCAGTTCCTCATACTTACGTTTATCAAAGTTCTGTATTTCTACATAAATAAGCCTGGTCATTTATTTAGGGGCGATGAGTGATGTTGTATACTTTTTAAATATCAATAATATTATACACAACTTAAAACCCTTCGTTCAGTAGGTTTTGAAGTTTATTAGCAAAGCCCTCTACATTGGTATTATCGTACATGCTGTAGTGGTTGCCGTTAACCGGGATGCTTTTTATCTGTTTTACATAGGGTTTCCAGCCCAGGTAAATAAAATCATCCATGTAAAAAGTTTTTTCTTTGGCCCTTAACACAACCATGTTGCCGTCATAAGGGCTCAGATTGTATTTTAAATAAGCTTTTATATGTAAACTGAAAATATCAAAGTCAATATCTGTATTTCTTTCCTGGCTTTTTTCCGGTGCGGAACCGCCCCTTTTTTTATTTTCAAGGCGAGTTTTAATAGTCCTTTGGATACCTTTAAACACGCCATAATAATAATTAAGGGCCTTTGCAGGGCCGTATTTAAGCCTGTAAAACGAATAAGCGATAAGCCTCAAAAAAGTAATTGTTGAATATTTTGTTTTGATCAGAGATGGATCGCGGGTTAAGCCATCAATGGTAACCAGTAATTTTACTTCTTTACCCAGGGCCTTTAGCTGTTTGGCCATTTCATAGGCAATAACTCCGCCCAGCGAAAAACCTGCCAAGCAATAGGGCGTGTTTGCGCCCTCGCGCAAAATACTATTCACATAGTATGTGGCAATTTCTTCAATGCTTTCAAATAGCTTCCCCTGGTTGTTATAACCGTTTGATTGGAAGCCATATACAGGCTGATCTGCATCAAGCCCATCGCTCAGGTTGAAGAAACCGTCATAAACCAATCCGCCGCCATTTATAAGATACAAAGGTGGTTTGGTGCCTTCGGGCTTTATTGCTATTAATATATTGGGGATATCAATTAAACTGGGCCTGTCAAACAATTTGGCCAGCGATGCAATGTTAGGGTATTGGTTAAGCTGTATATATGAAATATGCTTGTCTGTTTCTTTTTTTAATAACGAAAGCATCTGTACGCCCATAATTGAGTTGCCGCCCAGCTCAAAAAAATTATCATAAATATTTATGGAATCGTGATGAAGCACACGCTTCCAGATCTCATGGATAGTTTTTTCATAAGGTGTTGTAGGCTCAACAGATGTAGCTGCGCTTTCGTCTTTAGATATGGAGTTGATTAACTGCTCCCTGTCTGCTTTGCCATTGGATGTAAATGGTATCGAATCAACTGCTTTAATGCTGGTTGGCAGCATATATCCGGGCAGCTTAGTTACCAGGTGATCCCACAGATCCTGTACAGTATGTTCAGGCAGCAGTACAACATAAGCTGTGATCTGCAAAAAGCCCAGTTTGTTTTTTTTAGTTAATACTACGGCATGTTTTACAATTCCGCTGTTTTTAATAGCGCTTTCTATCGAAGCCAGCTCAATCCGGTAGCCATTTATTTTAACCTGATCGTCTATACGCCCTAAATATTCAATATTTCCATCACTTAAATACCTGCCGAAATCACCGGTTTTAAAAACAATTTCGCTAGTATCACTTAGCGGGTTTTTAATAAAGCGTTTATCGGTAAGGGTTGGTTTATTCAGATAGCCACGGGCAACGCCGTAACCGCCTATATGAATTTCACCTACCATATCATCACCAAGCAATTGGCCGTTTTCATCCAATATCAGCAGTTCGGTATAATCAATAGGCTTACCTATAAGTACTTTTTCAACTATAGCGTCATCATCCGGTAACATCCAGTACGAGGAGTGGATGGTAGTTTCGGTAGGGCCGTACAAATTGTAAAGCAGCACACCCGGCAGTTTGCTTTTAAACAAGTTTGCCTGGTAAGGGGTTAAAGCCTCTCCACTACAAATTACCCGCTTTAAACTGCTGAATTCCCCCTGCTCAATACTCAGTAAAAAGAACTCGAGCATAGTAGGAATAAAGTGCGCTGTTGTTATTTGCCGGGTTTTTATGATCTGCCTCAGTTTGCTTATATCGCGATAATCATCTTTAGGCATAATTACCAGCCGGGCACCTGCAATCAGCGGGCCCATAATTTCCCATACCGAAACATCAAAGCAAAAAGTAGTTTTTTGCAATGCCACATCGGTGGTTGCTAGGTTAAGATATTTTTGGGCCCATATTAAATTGTTTGCCACACTGCCGTGTGTGATCATTACGCCATTTGGTACTCCTGTGGTGCCCGAAGTATAGATTACATAAGCCAGGTTTTCAGCAGCAATTTCAATATCAGGGTTTTCTTTTGAAAGATTAGCTGATATGGTCAGCGCCTTATCTAATACAATTAGCTCAGCCGAAGTATTGTTGAATATCGGCGCTGAATCATTGTCGGTAACTATAAATTTAGCGGCACAATCGTTCAGTATGTAGTAAATTCTTTCTGTAGGGTATTCGGGGTCAACCGGTACGTAGGCTGCACCTGTTTTTTGTATCGCGATTATGCCTATTATAAGTTCAATACTGCTGTTTAGGCAAAGTGGTACCAGGTCTTCGTGTTTTACGCCTTTAGCAACCAGGTAATTGGCTAGTTTATTTACCCGCGCATTTAATTCGGCATAAGTTATCGCGTCGTCATTAAAAACCAGGGCGATATTTTCGCTATGGGCTAATACACTCTTTTCAAAAAGATCTGTAATATTTAATCGCGAAAAGTCAGTAATAGTCCCCTCTAAATAAGTCATTAATTAAGCTGTGCAAGTCTTTTTTGTAGTGTTCGTAACAAAAAATATAGTTAAAACCTTTAAAAGGGTCTGCTAATAGCTGTCCAGATAAAATGATCGCCAACAGTTTGGGTTAAATTTTCCAGGGGGAGAGTTCTTTAACACTAATATTGATTGCTTGCACTACCTGCAGCCTATAATTTGTTAGTTTAAATACCATCAAATATATCATTTTAGGATAAAACTTAAAAGGTATCGCAAGCATTACTTATATTTTTTGATGGCATTCTTTATCAATATTTACCAGCAATTAATATTAAACATCAATTAGTTAAAATAAGGGTTTAAAAACCGAATATGAGCTTATGTGTACTTGTAATTTATTTGTTACGTTTAAGCGCCATGTAGTTACGCTTAATGTTTATGCCTGTTTTGGTGATAAGCAATTATCTTGTTGTTAAAATAACTGTAATAATATTTGGATTGGGCTTGCTGTTAATTTAACACTAAAATAAAGCGCAAATGCATGAAAAGCCCAATAAATGCGGTATTTTCGCACAAAAAATAAGCAACCTTATTTATAATGCGCTTTATTGTTTTGGTGCTTCTGTTTACACTCATTATCTGTTCAGGTGTTTATGCGCAGCAGGATTCTGTGCCTGCAAATAAGCCGGGGTTAACAGGTAAAGTATCTTCGCAAGTTGCTGATTCTAACGTAACCAGCACTCCGCAGCACATGGCTTTGCTTGATTCGATAGCGCTGGCTACAACATTACGTGCAAAGTTTGTAAGTGATTCACTGGCTAAGCTGTATGTTTACCCCGATTCAAACCGGGTTAACCAATTGGCCGCAATGCTGATAGGGAATTTATACAAAGGGCATAATTTTCTGGATCTGCCTTTTAAATCATCCAAAACTACATTGGATGGGCACATCCGTAAAAGCCGCGACCCATGGATACTGGTTATCATCGTTATCCTGCTTTTGTATACCGCCTTACTCAATTTTTCATTAGGCAGCGATATAAAAACTATATTTCAATCATTTTATGCCAAACGCGCGGCCCAGTTTGATAAGGACGAACGGCAGCTGAATTTTCGCACATTTGTTGGCCTTTTCCTGCTTTTTAGCGCCACGTTCGGTTTGTTTTTATATCAATACGCTTCTTATAAAAGTGTGTATTTTAGTTATAGCGGTATGCAGCTGTTTATAGCGCTTTCACTTATAATAGTATCGCTTTTCGCATTTAAGTTTCTGTTACTGAAGATTATAGGTTTTTTGTTTGATATTAATCGCGTAGTTAGCGAATACATCACAACACTATATTTAACCTATTTTAATATAGCGTTTGTGTTTTTACCGGTTGCTGTATGCTTTAGCTTAATGGCGGCCCAGTTTATCCCTTACCTGCTGGCTGTAGCCTTGTTTTTAATCGTAGTTATATTCGTTTGGATCTATCTGCGAAGCAGTGTAAACATTATTTCTAATTTTCGATTTCACAAATTTTATTTATTTATCTATCTTTGTGCCCTCGAAATTTGCCCTATTTTAATTTTGATTAAGGTACTTAACTTATAGGATTTAGGCAGTTATAAAATTGAATATTGGAAGATAGAAAGAAAAAGGTTAAAAGTATACTGGTTACTTTGCCAAAACCTGAGAACGATAAAAATCCATACGCTGAACTGGCTAAAAAGCTAAACCTGAAGATTGATTTCAGAGCTTTTATACATGTTGAAGGCGTACCGGCTAAGGATTTTCGTAAAGAAAAAATTAACCTTGTGGACTTTACCGCGGTGATTTTTACGAGCCGTAATTCTGCTGATCACTTTTTCCGCATTTGCGAAGAGATGCGCTTTGAGGTGCCTGTAGAAATGAAATACTTCTGCCTTTCAGAAACCATAGCTCTGTATCTTCAAAAATATATACAGTACCGCAAAAGAAAAATATTCTTTGGCAAACAAACCGCGGCCGACCTGGCCGAGGTGCTAAAAAAGCATTCGAACGAAAAATTCCTATACCCATGCTCGGATGTAGCAGCCGAAGAAACGCAAAAGTTTTTGCTGGAAAACGGTTACAACTTTACACCGGCAGTACTTTTCCGTACCGTTTGCAGTGATCTTTCCGATCTGGCCGAAGTTTTTTACGACGTTATCGCCTTCTTTAGCCCATCAAGTATCCAGTCGCTGTATAAAAACTTCCCTGATTTTAAACAGAATAACACCCGTATAGCTGCCTTTGGTGCAACAACCCATAAAGCTGTGCTTGAATCGGGTTTAATATTGGATATTCCGGCACCCACACCACAAGCCCCGTCTATGACAATGGCAATAGAACAATACGTTAAACAGGTAAATAAATAAAGTTTAACTATTTTTATTTAACTTATTGTAACTTTTTTTTACAACCTCCCGTAAAACAGCCTGATAATAGCCCTCTAATCGAGTGATATTCATTGAAGGTTGTTAACACATAATTCGCTAATTATTAATTAGTTAGTATGCTGTGTTGATAGCTTATCAACAAGTGCTGAAAAAAAATGATTTATTTTCAGTATTTATAATCATTTGTTATATTCGGGGGTTACATTTAGTCGTTATATATTTTATATAACTGGATTTTTGAATTATATATATGAAGCAGATATACTCTTTAGTTGTTATTATGGTTACACTGGCAGCATTAAGCAGCTGTCGCAGCGGTGGTGGGGGTGAATTAACCGGCGTTCCTCAGCGTAACTTTAGGGCGGAAGTGCCTTATGGCATGGTTTACATACCAGGCGGAACCTTTTTAATGGGCCAAACAGACCAGGATATTACCTATTCCCAAATATCGCAGACAAAACAGGTTACTGTCCCTCCATTCTTCATGGATCAAACTGAGATCTCAAATAGCCAGTACAAACAGTTTGTATTTTGGGTACGCGATTCCATCGCTATCACCAACTATTTAAATGATGATAAATACTACATCCACCCTAAAGGTGCAACAACAGCTAAATCAAATGGGAAAAAATACATCAATTGGGATTATGTAAAAAGGTATCCTGTTTGGAGCCCCGCACGTAAAGGACAAGGTAACAATGGCGCTAAGCTTGATGGTATGTACTACCAGGGCGATGACCGTGTGTTTGATCGTAATGAGATAGATGTGCGTTTATTAAAATATAACTACTCAATGCTGGTATTGCGTAACGCTGCCAACTATAAGAACGATAAATCAAAAAGACGCTCTGATTTCATTTTGCGCGATACAGTACAGGTATATCCTGATACTTTAGTTTGGCTGAGCGATTTCTCATACGCTGCTAACGAGCCAATGGTACAGGGGTATTTTTCACACCCTGCTTACAGGAACTATCCTGTTGTTGGTGTAACCTGGCGCCAGGCACGTGCCTTCACCGTATGGCGCACACGTTATAATGATAGTTATAAAGATGCACATCACTTACCACACCGTTTGCCATACGAATTACCTTCAGAGGCCCAGTTTGAATATGCTGCACGTGGTGGCAGGATAGGTACTGATTACCCTTGGGGTGGCCCGTACATCAAAAATGCCAAAGGTTGTTTATTGGCTAACTTTAAACCAGGCCGTGGTAACTACTCTGATGATGGCGGCGCTTACACAGTAAATGTAAGATCATATTTCCCTAACGATTATGGTTTATATAATATGGCAGGTAATGTGGCCGAGTGGACCTCATCAACATTTAACCCGTCAGCTTCAACATTCGTGAGCGATATGTCACCTACCTATGAGTATGAGGCTAAAGCAAGCGATCCTGAAGAACTAAAACGTAAGGTAGTAAAAGGCGGATCATGGAAAGATGTAGGTTACTTCCTGCAAAACTCATCACGCAGTTACGAATACCAGGACACAGCAAAATCTTACATCGGCTTCCGTTGCGTAACAAGCTTTATGGGCCGCGATATAAGAGACAAACACTAAAAGTTCAACTCACTTAACTCACAATTTAATATACTTTTTTTTAAAAATTATGGCTGGCAAAAAACAAGGTTACGGAATAAACAACATCGTATCATGGGGCGCTACGGTAGTTATTATTGGACTATTATTCAAAATTCAGCACTGGCCTTATGGTGGCTTGTTCATTTCACTGGGTTTAGGAATGGAAGCTTTCCTATTCTTGATATTAGGCTTTCAGAGAGATACTACAGAGGTGGATTGGACCCGCGCTTACCCTGAATTAGCTGATGACTACAGCGGCGAGTTACCTAAAAGAGCTGCAATTGCACCAAGCAATTTCTCAAATACCGCAGCTTTAGATAAAATGATGAGTGACGCTAAAATTGGTCCTGAACTTATCCAGAACCTGGGCGAAGGCTTAAGGACTTTTGGTGATAAAGTAAGCGCGATCTCACGAGTTACCGATGCAGGTAATGCTACTATCGCATTCACTGAAAAAATAAAATTAGCAGGTGATAGCTATGATAAATTAAGTACATCATTTGAAAAAGCCTCTGCAAATCTGGCTGAAATGGCAGGCTCAAGCAATGATTCAAAAAATTATCATGAGCAGGTAAATACAATGGTTAAAAATCTTGCAGCATTAAATGCAGTTTACGAACTGGAATTGAATGACTCAAGTAATCACTTAAAATCAATGAGTAAGTTTTACAAAGACATGGAAGGAACCATGCAAAACTTTAACGAATCATTGGATGGCTCACAACAGTTTAAAACTGAAGTTGGCAAATTAGCTAAGAACTTGTCTTCATTAAATGCTGTTTATGGCAATATGCTATCAGCAATGAGTCAGCCTCGTGCTTAATACATTAATACCTAATTAATTGATTAAAATTATTTTAACCTAACTAAGATTAAATCACATGGCTGGAGGTAAACAAACCCCAAGGCAGCGAATGATGGGTATATTGTATTTGGTTCTTCTGGGACTAATTGCACTGGATGTACCCGATAGTTTGCTGGACTCGTTCAAAAATATAAGTGATAGCTTAACTGCATCAAAAACTAACGTTCAAACAGGTATAGATCAAGCTTTTACCACGTTTGAAGCAACAAAATTAAAACAAGAAGGCGATAGGGCACAAACAATACATAACGATGCGTTAAAAGCCAAGAAACTGGCAGATGATCTTAACGCTTATGTTGAAACCTTAAAAGATAAATTTAAGGCTGCAACAGGTGGAATTGAAGAGGCAACAAATGACTATAAAGGCCGCGAGGATATGGATGTATCAACACATATGATGATCAACGATCAGAAATATGCTTACGATCTGCATAAAAAGATCGATGATACCAGAACGCAATTATTAGCCCTACTTAAACCATCTGAAAGACAAGGTGTAAACCTTTCTTTAGATGCTGTGGCACCTCCGCACAGAGCTGGTTTCCCTAACAAAGACTGGGAAAACGCAAACTTTGGCGAAGGTATCCCAATGGCTGCCGCGATGACAGCTTTAGTAAAAATACAATCAGATGCTAAAAACTCTGAGAACGAGGTTGTTAAAAAGATCTTAGGTCGTATAGATGTAGCGCAGGTTACGCTTGACCAGTTCAAAGGTGTGGCAGTTGCTCCAAGTAGCTATATACTACAAGGGCAGCAATACAAAGCTGATATTTATTTAACAGCTTATGATTCACACTCAAACCCAACCATTACAATTGATGGGTCAAACATACCGACTACTAATGGTGTAGGTACTTATACGACAACTGCAAGTGGCCAGGGTTTACATACATGGACTGGTACATTAACTGTTAAACAGGTTGATGGCCCGGCAAAAACTTACCCGGTGAGTGGTCAGTATATGGTTGCAAAACCATCTGCGGTGGTATCTCCTGATAAGATGAATGTATTTTATATAGGCGTACCTAACCCGGTAACAGTATCAGCACCAGGTGTAGCTACTTCAGCTTTAAAATTAAGCATGACAGGTGGTTCACTTAGCGGTGGCACTGATGGTAAATATACCGTACAGGTACACACTATAGGCGATGCCAAGATCACTGTTTTAGGTGAAAAAGGTATGGTTTTAGGTACATCACTGTTCCGTGTAAAACGTATACCTGATCCAAAGCCAATGTTTGCAGGCAAAAGCGGTGGTACTACCAGCGCCGCTAACATACGTGGCCAGGACAGAGTATTCGCGAAATTGGATAACTTTGATTTCGACGCTAAGTTTAACGTAACACGTTTTACTATGCTAATTGTAAAACCACGCCAGGATGCTGTTATATTATCAGGCAGTGGTAATGAGTTGACAGGTGCTATGCGTTCGGCATTGGGCACGGTTTCACCTGGTACAACTATTGTTTTTAAAGATATTGTTGCAGTTGGCCCTGATGGTACGCCACGCGGACTTGACCCGATTGTAATAAGCGCAAATTAAAAGGATTGGATTATGAAGACGAAATTTTTGCTTATTGTATTATGTTTAGCTTGTACGGCTTCTTTCGCACAGAAGAAGAAGTATCGTTCAAGAAAAAAGAAGGCCACAACTACCTCACAGTCGAAGGCACCTATACCTACTTATACGCCGAGTACCGCTTTGAGCGCACAGCCATCTGATACAAGCAAAAGGGCGCCATTAAAGCCTTTTGACAGGCCATTGGACGGCTATTATAAAAAATCGGACATCCTGAATGCAAGGGTAACACCTTACCCAAACATTCGTGAGGCTGATGTGGCTTATGCAAAACGCATTTGGCGCGAAATAGACGTACGCGATAAAATGAACCAATACATGGCATCACCAAAACAACGCCTGATTGACATTTTAATGACCGCTATTCAAAATGGTGAATTAACCGCCTATGACCCTTCTCCTGATCCTAAAAATGATCCTGATGGTGATGGCTTTGCACACCCGCTAACACCAGGGCAGGCTAAAAGCAAGATGGCTGATAGCTCAGTTGTTGACAAATTTGACAAAGACGGCAACAAAATTAGCTCGGCATTAACCGCAGGCGAATTTAACCCTGATAGTGTTGTAAAGTTCCGTATAAAAGAAGACTGGATCTTTGATAAAGAGCGTTCTGTTTTTGAACCACGCATCATCGGTATTGCGCCAATGATGAAACCAAAAGCAGGTAGCCTTGATCTTGATTACCAGCCGGCATTCTGGATCTATTTCCCTGATGCACGCCCTATATTAGTTACCAAAGAAGTTGTAAGCAAAAACAGCGACGCGACAGGCTTAAGCTATGATGATGTATTTATGAAGCGTTTGTTTAATAGCTACATTGTTAAAGTATCAAACGAAAAGGACGAGCGTATAAAGGATTATGCACAGGGTATAGACAAGTTATACGAATCAGAAAAGATAAAGAAATCCTTAATGGATTGGGAACTTAACTTGTGGCAGTACTAAGTATTTGCTAACAAACAGACCCCTGATCTGAAAAATAAAAGAGCCCTTGCTAGATGATAGTAAGGGCTCTTCTTATTAATTTGTCACGTCCTAAGAAAGGTTGACTAATCCCAAGTCAACAAATGGAAACAGAATTAGTTAAGTCAAAGAAAGGCCCCCCTCGTACTCGGTTCAGCGTGGCCTTTAAAAAGAAGGTAGTAGCCGAAT
>Ga0302309_10001673_pt1 | contig 19725 bp, 17 predicted proteins | sample III_Palsa_N1_1_FD_200453 | JGI IMG/M metagenome (GOLD analysis project Ga0302309, IMG submission 200453) | Peat permafrost microbial communities from Stordalen Mire near Abisko, Sweden - III_Palsa_N1_1 | ecosystem: Environmental > Terrestrial > Soil > Palsa > Peat permafrost | place: Sweden... | reverse complement strand
CTTCTGTTAACTTGTGCTTTAGCTACCAAACTCATAAAGAGTAAGACAGCTATGATCGCTTTTTTCAATGATAATAAACTTAGGTTTGATTTTCTATTATCTTCTAACAATTGAGACCTTAAGGACGATACAATTGCGTATTAACGATTTTTTATTGAACGTATAGTTTAAAAAGAGCATTCATCATTACATTTTATTCTATAATTATTTTTATTTCCTTCGCGTCGAACCTACCCTTAATACAATCTTTTCCATAATTATTAATATAAGACATCTTTATTCGATAAACGCCTTTGGATAGTTCTGGGTTCCCCGTTTTTAGTAAGATGTCATTTATATTGATTGTTCTAAATAAAGTTGTGCCTTGAGGAATGTTTATATATTGCAATATGGTTTTTGGACCAAAATCAGCAAAAGCCCCCCCAAATGGCCTAGTTGCTTTACCATTGTCATCAGTTATTGTTAGAAAGAAATTTATCCTCATATCATTAAATAAATCTAAAAGCCTGATGTCATGATCACTTATGTTTTTAAACTCCATCTCTAAAATTAAATTTTTGTTATTTGATTTGTCGGATCTTGACCGAACATTAAATTTTATTTTTATAGAATCTTGTCTAAATGCTCTTATAGCGGAGTCTCTTTTATGACTAAAATAGATTGAATCATGTGGCGATTTTGATTGTGCCGATCCAATGATTGAGTAAACTAATAATATAGATAAGCAAAGTTTTTTCATTTTATATTTAATTTAAGAACATGTAGTTCTAGTTGTTGATTGTGGGCATGCGGCTGTATAACCTGGTGTCGTTGTACCCGCAGGAACGGTCCAGCTTTTAGAAGTGGCTAAATTTTGCACCCCGATTATAGAAGGATTTAACGCTATTTGACCTACAGCATATGGTGAGTCCCCAGGGCTATCTCCAAGGGTAAGCACATAACTATAAGCATCCGTATTTAATCCGTTTAAGGATTGATCGCCCCACAAGGATAACATCGCAGCTAACGCACTTGCACTATTTGAATAGTTGTTTAACGGAACGGTTATATTATTAAAACAATTTGCTTCGGCAGTATAATAAATCTCGACCACACATTTACATGTTGATATGTAATTATAATTTGCAGTAGAGATTCGATTCAAAATGTCTATTTCACGCCATATTTAATTGTCACTGTCGGAACAGAAAGGCTCTCCGTCATACTACCTTGAGCATTAGCAGCTCTTGGGTTCGGAATTATAGACATAAATACCGATAGTTTATAGATTCCAGAAGGTAATTCAATAACGTTAGTTGGATCTTGAAGTTTAATAATTGGACTTCGAACTATCTTTCTAATGCTGAAAAATATTTCATAAGTCCCATTTGCTGGAATAGTCAGGAATCGCTCATTATCGATTATTTTTCCTACAATTTGACTGTTTAATAATAGCTTATCAATCGAAAACGCATTGTATTGAAATTCCTTTCTTGAATGAATAAAAATTTTCGAAACATTATTAATCGCAACATTTCGATTTGAATCATTAAACAATGATATATGAAGCAGGTCCATTACATTATAGATGTTTAAACTATCCTTAGACTGATTCTTAATTTTTAAAATTGCCTTGATACCGCTGATGGATTTTGTTTGCGAGGTATCAATCACTAATGACACTTGAATATTGTCAAAGAAAGCATCCGATTTTGCAGTTGCATATTTTCGCTTCGGAATAATTTCTTTTGAAGATTGTGCGAAAGAATTATTAATGGCTATACATGATAAAATCAGAAGCGCTATGGAAATATATACTTTTTTAGTTTTCATAATATTATAAATTAGGGACAATCTGTACATACCGGCCAAGTTTGTTGGTGAGCATAGTTACAAATTATAGAAATTTCAGGGTTAACTATATTTTTTTCAGCAGTTTCTGTCAAACTACCCGGACCATGATCTGCTGTTACAACTGGATCAAGTTGTGTTCGCCAATCGTTATATGCTGTCGAATTAATTACACTTGTATAATTTTGCAATGCCAATAATTGGGCTGTAGCTTGATCTGAAGTTTGACCCGTGTTAGGAACTACAAGATCATTGTATAAATCCGATTTAATTGAAGGTAACGCCAAGATCAAGCATGGTAAAAAATGGCTTAAATGCACATTTTCATGGGCTTGTACCGCCTCAATCATATACCAGGCGCCCGTGCCTGAATAGCCCCATGTGCTCCAATCTGTTAAGCTCGTAACCTGAGCGCAAAAATCAACTTGGGTAGTGTTACCACTTATTCCCGTTACCTCTGAGATTCCCGACGGCAGTTGTATCTGCTGCGAATAATTTGCGGCTACATTGATTGGAACTGCGTGCCAATTTGTTCCGTCGTTGCAAGCTGTGATCTGTATTGAAAGACTTTCAGGATATGTCAGCCCAAAATTATCTCCAATCGGTATACTAGGACTCGTTTGACCGAGAGAATATGACGGCATGTTATTCTGATCACAAGAATTCTGATCACTTATTATGACAGAAGCATAACTACTCGTAACAGAAACAGAGCAATCACACGACTCGATGACTCGGAATTCGTTTGTCCCATATTCGTCCAACGTATAAGTAAAAGTATTAATACTTGGGTTATTCCCGACATCGTCCCACGTTACACCGTCGCTGGATTGCTGAAATTCATACTGTATAACCGGCGAGCCTACAACAGTAGCGCTTGCTGTTAATACGACGTCATCACCAATATTTCCACTTGTTTCTGACAAGCTTATTCCTGCGCTGGATATGCCACATTGTACACCGCCATCGCAAGAATAACCAATATAGTTACCACAGCCATCGTAGTTGTAACTACAAGTTGTAAGGGTTGTGATGTTTCCGCTGATTGTTGAAGTAGTTGTAGGATAAGAAGAGCCGCCATCGCATGGGTCAGGATTTTCTGGATCGTCTGGGTCGCCAGGATTATCTCCATCTTCGTCACTAAATGTGGCAGCGTGGGCCTGGCTGAGCGCCATCAATTTTAATCTTCCGTGATTTAATCTCGGAAACATGCCAAGAAATAGCATCATAAATAAAATTATTCTTTTCATTAAATTTATGTGTTTAGGTTATTGCTTAAATATGATAGCAGACCGGGTGTTACTCCCGTACTGTAAAGTCACTACATAATTACCCGGGGCTCCGTTAAAAGAAATCGGGTTAGTGTAATCGCCCGCCTGCAAATCACCTGGCGTGCTTCGGTAAACGATACTGCCATTTAGGAGATTGGATACCATGATGCTGATATGCATCGCTTTTTTAAGCGTATACCTGAGTTTTAGTCCGCCGTTAAATGGGTTCGGATAAGCTAAGAAATGCAGGGAATCTGTTTTCAGGCCGTTGTCTGTATTATTGAACTGGTTAGCGAAAGCCGAAGAATCAGTCTTTGTCCCCGTACGGATCAGCATAAAAAATTCCGCTTTTTGTGTTTCCTTTGTTTGAGGGGAATATAAACGCGGGGTGCCCGATAGGTAAACAGTGTCGTTGATTTTTACCAGGTTAAACCGGGCATTGACAAATGATATTGGCAGCGGCTTTACTTTGTAATAATGATCGAGCATGCCAAACGCGGTATTATTAAATATAACTGCAGTATCTCTCAAGCTTCCCGAAATAGCGAACGGTTCCTGCCCTTCTTCCTGCCATTTTCCACTTAGGGTGGTATCATTCAGTTCCAATTCCAATTTGAGTGCCACCTGGCTGATGATGTGTTTGCCGCTCCAGTCAAATTTGATAACATAGCCTGTATATTCACCTGCTATAGCTGCTTTATCAACATGATGAAGTATGGTTTTGAACCCGGTCGTCAGATCCACGGCTGGCGCTTGTGCCGTTGACGGCGGCTGAAGGTTAGGCACTGTTTGCAGGTCCAGATTTTCCGGCGAATCATCAGCCAGCTCCCGTATTGCCCGCTTATCCTGAAAGGCCGCTGCTTTGGCTAACCAGAACTTCGCACTATCGGCGTTTGCGGTTATACCATAACCATTACGGTAACAAAGACCCAACATAAAGTAACTGCCATCATCTTTAAGGGTTACCCCACGCTTGAAGTATGCAACTGCCTGTTCGTAACTTTGCGTGCAGCCGAAGCCCTTATAACGCATATAGCCTTCGCCATAGATACATTTTCTATCGTTTAAATTAGCGCCTTGTTGATAAGCTTCCAGCGCTTTTACAAGATCCAGATCGGTTCCTATACCCAACCGGTACATATCCCCCAAATTGTAATAAGCCCTGGCATAGCCATTTTTCGCTGCTTTTTCAAACCAGTTTAGGGCTTGTGCGTCATCGACCTTAACGCCTATACCTTTGCTGTATAATATGCCAAGCGCATTCATGGCATCCGCTTTCCCCTTATTGGCGAACATCGTATAAACTTCAAAGGCCCGCTGAGGATTATAATACTTGCTCTTCGGGTCTGCAAATGACCGGATATTGATTCTTGTTTTTTTGACGCTGTCTGCCGGTGTACTGGCAAGAGCTGTTATGCTTGTAAAAGCCAGCAAACAAATAAGTAATGCTTTCATAATTTATTGTGATTACCAGGATAAGGATTTTTTTGAGGATGCATTCAAAGCCGAGGTTCTGACGGAGATATCAAGCTTTTTCAGGATGGCGGGCTTTTTGTTTTCCACCATTGCTTTGATCTCGGTATTTTCCTGCGTGTCGCTATTGTGATAGCGTTCGTTGGCGACCAAAAGGTTAAGCTGATAATCGATCAATTCTTTATTAACCTGTACGCTGTCCACGTCGCTGGTTAGCCCATATTGTTTCAGCCTGGTCCATATCTTTTTTTCATTCGTAATAGCTTCTACCCGATTTTTATCATACAGGTAGGCCTCATATTGAGAAGATGTTAATATTTGCAACAGGTTTTTTGCTTCAAATGGCGTCGAATCGTATTTTTTATAAGTGATCTTCGTTTTGTAGTCCGCCGTGATCTTTTCAAGTGCTGCCGCGACTGCTAGGAGGGAATCTGCCTGTCTGCTGGAAAGCTTTAATAATTTCCGTTTGGTTATGACAGCAGCGAACTGCGATTCGGGCAGCTGGTTATTTAACATATCCAGTTTCCATAAATTAAGCGGTTTGTAAACAAAATATGTTCCTCTTACAGAGTCTATTTTAAGATATGATTCACTATTGTTTACCCTCGCGTCACTTATTCCCGCTCTGGTAAAATATTCTAGGTTTTCCGAATTGATCCTGGAAGAATCAACAGTTTTCACTAAACTATACTTCTTTAATAGCAACCATGAGGAGTTGCTTTGTGTCAATGCTATCGGTTTAACCAATAATTGTAAAAACTTGTCATATTGCGACAGGCTCAATATTTTAGTTAACTTTTCCCCTTCAGCTAGGGTGGTGTTACCTGTCGGTTCACTTTCATTGTCCTGCGGAGCGTTTTCTGTTTTACGCGCTCCGAGCAAGTCGTTAACTTGTTCTGTACTCAGGCTTAATGATTGCCTGTATTTAATGGCCTTTTCCAGTTGATTTTCGGTATTCTCCGGATTAAACTCGTAATCATTCAATTCCAATGGTGACAATACAGTTTTCAGGTATGCTATGCGGTTCGTATAATAGCCACTGATTTCATCTGAATTTTTACCGCTTGCAAGGGCCTGATTGGCTAGTTTATCCTGTTTTTGGAAATACTCAGCCAGGATGCGCTGTTTTTCAACAGGGATAGCGACTTTCGATGTTATGCCAGATAACCGGTATACCACGGAAGCGGGGTATCTCGCAGTTATTTCCTTAGCGACCTGCGCATTGACATCCGGATGAAATAAAATAAGACAAGCACTGATTAACCAGATTAACTTTTTGTTAAGTTTCAACATATGATAAAGTTTAGATTGCGTTTTAAAACCAGTTTCTTTTTCCGTCGTCGGTAATTATAAAAGGCCGCTCTTTTTTTTGTGAGTATTCGGGCACCAGGAGCAGCAGGCTGTTTTTGGGTACATCGCCAAACAGCATTTCCGAAGTGCCAATATTTGCGACTTGCTGCGCAAGCAATTGCCATTTATTATTCCAGTAGTAAAGCCTGTATTTCTTCCCCGGTCTGAAGGTAAGGTAGCCAGATTCTTGTTTCAGTACCATGCTTATCCGGTTATTTAAATCCGGCGCTAAACTCATTTCATGGTGATAACCCTCTACCAGGGGATATCCTGCGGGTATCATTTTGTGATCGTTATAAAACGCCGGCAGATAAACCACGCCTTTACTCATGGTTGTAAAACTTACACTGTTGCCATTCTTTCGTCCCCACCAGGTTGGCTTCCATTTTAAACCATTAAATATGTAAGCATAAACTATTTTCGCACTGTTTTTTACTGGAAAAAGAGGGCAGGTTATATTTATAGTTGGCCAGTAATCAGCTGTTACGTCTTTATAGTTCAGCGTCCGCATAAAACCATCCGGAATGTCCTGAAGTTTTTCAAAGCCAGCCAACGTGCCGGGTTGTTTTGAGTAAGTTACCCGGATTACTTTTGAAGGTTCCCGTGGCACCGCGTTATTGGATATGGCATCGATCCTGGAGAGGTCAAACCGGGTGGTATGCATTTGGAGATCAAAGACCAAAGTTGTAAAATGGCTGCCGGTACTGGTTGCCCAATAAGGAATTTCGTCCAGCGCGACAGCTATCCCCTGCGAACGCAGGATAAAAGCCGATAAATCAGCAACGTCTTCACAGGGCCCTTTTTTTCGGAATAACAATTGCATTGCACCTAACCTTGGCAACGGTTCGTTCCTGTTTTCCAGTTCGTTGGTATTGGTAAACCAGGTATTCACATTGATACTTAGCATGGCTAATTCTTTTTGAATCCCATTTGTTTTTAAACCGTCTTTAAACCACCGGAATTGATTGGTATAAGTCGCGGTCCAGTTTTGCAAGGGTTCAACGGAAACACGATAAGGTAAAATATATTCGCAAAAATCATTGAAAGAGATAGTTTTATCCCAGGAAGTTCTCCATGCAGCAAACATCCGGTTGATGTGATCAATCAAAAAATCACCTTTGATCATAGAAATATCCGGCATCATTACAGGCACCATATGCGCCCCCGAATGCTGACTGGGAATCAATCCGGCCGCTTTTGCCGCGGCATTAAAATCAGGATAAGCGAATTCGTTATATGTTATTTTTTTTCCGCTGGCATCCGCCCAATAATAATCAGCTGAGCTATGGATGTCCATATTTTCTATCAGAAAATAGACTGCCTTCAGCTTTAACGGATCACCTGATTTTTTAAAATAAGTAATTGCCTTTTGCAGTTCAGCCTTATTTTTGCCAGCCTCTGCCAAAACTGTTTCCACAGCAACCGGGTAAGAATTATGCTTTTGTGTAAACCCGGAGACCGGTAAAATAATCAGTAAAGTAAATAAAAGTTTATACATAGATTATTGATGATAAGGATGGTTCAGTTTATTCATAATCAACATCGCGTGATATTTATAATTTGATACCCTTTGCGACGGGACTTTAGGCGTTAAATCCACGATCAATTTGGCTTCGTTAACGGTTTTTATTGTATCATTCATTTTCAGATAAAGATTCAACAACGCAAATCTTGGCGCGACACGTCCAGGCTCAATATATGCTGCTGTTAAAAAAGCATTTTCTGCATGAGCATAATCTCCGGTCTTTAAATAGCATTGAGCCAATTTTGAGTAGATTGCCGGATCGGATATTAGCGTTATTGCTTGTTTATATTTTATAAGCGCGGCGGCGTAATTTTTAACAGAAAAAAGAATGTTACCATAATTTGTCCAGTAGCTCTCATCGCCGTTTAGGTGGTCTTCAATGTGACCCATCAGCGTTAATGCTGTGGCATAGTTGCCATAACCTTTTTCCAGCCGGGCCTGGTTATTCAGATAATTATAATAAACGAGCTTTGAAATCTGAAAAGTCATTAGCAATCCGAAAACAACTGCCAGGATCGCTATGCTACGCCTGGTATAAAGTTTCAGCCCTTCAAGATTCACAAAATCCTGAAAAAATGGGTGTCCTGGTATGTCATAACGTTTTAAATAAGGATGACTAGTCAAAATTGCGCCATAGAAAATAAACAGGCACAACACAGGAATAGCCTGCAACGTGAAGTTAAAGACCGACATGACTACAAAGGCGGCAACGCCAATATAAATGATGATATATTGGTAACTTTCCTGCTCTGAAAGAAGTTGGAGATTTTCCCTGTTTGTGCTATGTTTTTTAAATACAGGAACTTTCAGCAGGCTATAAAAGATGAATATTAGTAATAGGGATCCCAAAACGCCGCCTTCAACTCCGTTTTGTAATAACTCATTATAACCCATGTGCACAAAAGCGGCATTTTTTTGTTCCTGTTCAGATCCTGCCCCTTCTTTAAAATAGGCGGCTTGTTTTAAGTTGTAGTATTTTTCGAAAGTTCCATAGCCATAACCTGCAAACGGTTCGTTCATGATCATTTGCCCCGATAATTTCCAGATTAATTTACGGCCGTCAGCTGACGCTTCTTTCGCTTTGTAAGCCAGTTTTGCGACTGGGATTATGACTGCTAGTGAAAGTATAGTTACAAGAATAAATAGTGGGCGATTAGCCTTAGTCTTGAATGTACCTGATAATCTGAACTTATAAATAGATACGATTAGAAGTTCCACTATCAAGCCTATTATGGCTGTCCGGCATTGTAGTAAGAGAATAGTCAAAACCATTAGCATGATAACTGCCACTGTTGCCCGTTTTAATAAACCATTATAAAAAGCTAAAGCAACATAAGCGGCTGGAACAGCCATGGCCAAAAACATAGCGGTAACATTTGGATTTTCCCAGCTGCCTGTTACCGGAAAAAAAGTATTTAAACTGGGGAGCATCTTGATATACTGTCCAAAACAAATCAAGCACTCGATTAAAGCGAGTAATGTAATAATAGTAAAAAGTGCTTTTACCGGGCTTTGATAGATATTAAACAGGAAGACCAGTGCTAAATAAAGACCGCAACCAGATAAGAGATAGGTGTTAAATAAGTTAAAGTTATGATGAAGGAAACATCCATTAAAAACGACATAGGCTGCCCATAACATGATCGCTATTATAGGCATGGATAACCGAAATGTAATCTTTTTATCGGCTGTAATTAAGGTGTATCCTGAAAATAGGATTAAAAGAGATAGGCCGGTCAGGTAAAGAAAAAATGGTGTAAGCGATGAATAAATGAATGCGCTGCTTGTAACAAGCGTTGATGCCAGAATATAGAAAATAATGATTGAAAATAATCGGTGGCGATATAAGTAAACGTTTCTTTTAGGGGTAAAGATGTTTGGCATTGATTGATAAAGTTTAGTATATGGGCCTTTGCCGATATAATTGGTTTATCGAATCTCAATATTTTGATAACATCAGATTTATGAAATGTTATCTACTAGTTATACAATATTGTCTTATAAATAATCATTGCCGTTAACTAATTAGGCCATTAGTTCTTGGCTAATCATAAAGATCTATTAATAAAATTTCGGACTTTTTAAAGAATTCCCTTTTTGAGCCTAAGAAAATCATTACCCCCGACATTTTAAGTTTAGTGTCAAGCGTCTTAATGTACCTGAACATGTAGCTAAAAAATTTCGACGAAGAAAAAGTTGTTTATATTACAGCGCATAAAAAATCATAAATTTGATTTATGAAAAGAGTTTTGTTTATTCGACATGCTGAAAGCGAAGCCAATGCCGGTTTACCGACGTCAGATCCTGCTGATATTGCATTGACATCCCGTGGATTTGAACAAGCAAATTTCGTTGCTGATCTAATTGACATTAAACCAGACTTGGTTATTACTTCTTCGTATATCAGGACACAGCAATCAGCTGAGCCATTCCTTAAAAAGTACCCTGATATCAAAACCGAGATATGGCCAATACACGAATTTGATTTTTTATCACCAAAAGAATGTATGAATACCACAGTTGAGCAGCGCAAGCCCTGGGTAAAAAGCTTTTGGGCTCAATGTGAAACTGATTACACTCATGGCGAAGACTCTGAATTATTTGGCGAGTTTAAATCGCGTGTTTTAGCAAGCACCAATATTGATGATTTTGTAAATAAGGCTATGGCAAAGGTGGGTTAGTGAATTAACAAAACAGTTCATATTAGGGGACAGTATCCTTGAATTGATAGAATCTGGATAGGATTAAGTAAAACGCCAAGTGAATGTGTGCTGTGGTCACATAGGTATCCTCCAGATGATGAATGCGGGCTACAGATACAGTATTAGAACAGGTGGAGATGTTTGCGGGGAAGTTGGTGTAAATAAACCTAGAATATGGAACAAGAACTTTATAAAGAATTGAACAAGCAAGAGTATGCTGAATGCCACAGAGAAAATAATGAACCTTTTAATGCCAGAGATCAAGACTTTTTTCAAGGTTTGTTTAGAAATAAGTATAGTCTTTTATCGGATAAATATTTGATAGTAAGAGTTGCATCTCCGATAATTCAGGTGAGAAAAAATAATGATAGTTATTACTTTATAAGAATTAATAAAAGAGGTCACAGGTACTTTAAGTGTGATGATTTAGATGGTTGTAAAGAGTGGGTTGACGCAATCCTTTAATCCGAAACTTCTTCTAAAGCAGTTTTGAATGCAGTAAAGTTGCTTTTTCAATCCGAACAAAGAAGGGTGGTTTCAGAAAATATATCGGTATATCTTAATTATATAGAAAGTCTTTTAGAACTCGATCATGTTACTCCTGTTCAAATGGAAAAAGTATTGCATGTCAGCAAGCATATTGGTGATGGCCTTGGGTATGACATTCTAATCCCAAGGATGGAGGAAAGCCAGATTAATGTTTATAGAGTAGAGGTAAAGTCTGTTACTGGCAACAATCATAGGATTTATATAAGTGAAAATGAGAGAAGGAGTATATGGGTTTTGTTCAGGAATCAAACTGGAGACTTTGGCTTAATGGAGAGTCACCCATTAGTCTAACTCAACAAGTAATGGAATATGTCAAAAAACACAATGACCAGCTCACCGAACTTAAAGAAAAAAAAGAATTGTACCTAAGTGCTGATCAATGGATGCTTGAGTTTGGATCAAAATAAATACGAGATAACTCGCAACCTATTTTACTTTCTTTGGTTTAAATATTTTTTGATAAACGTTTTTAGTTAATGTTGATACCCCATCCGTGTCTACCTAATACTTAGTATTTTACTTGGGCGTCATGGGTGTCCATCTATTACTACCATACTTAATATAATAAATACAATGTATTAGGTGGACGGTGTTGTCTCCATTTGCACAGTTTCCGTTAATACTTCTTCTCTTTCTTTGATGGCTCCATTAAGGAATAGTTCTAAACCTTCCGGCCCAAGTACTTTTTCCAGCGGGTGGCCGATCATTTTCCCTTTTCGAAAACTTATACCATGCATTATTTCGGTCATCGAAGGACCATTGTACCCTCGTTGTTTTCTCGTAATAATCCCCAAATCTTTTAACTCACTGACTGCACGGGAAATATACTTGGAAGAGACGTTCAAATATTTAGCTAACTTAACATTACCAGGAAAACATTCGAGATCTGTATTTGCATGGCAGCAAAAAGCAGCATACACGACTTTGGCATTGATAGTAATTTTCGGGTTAAGCATAACTTCATTATCAATTATTCCATATCTTATTGGCTTGTTCATCTCTTTGTGTTTTTTAGTAAATAGAAAAACGTTATAACCAAATATGCTAAAATGATTAGCAAACTTCAAGGAAAAGTTTTATTATTGGGAACAAATGACAAAAAACCCCTGCTGTAAAATGACTATTTGTGCAGTAATGTTTATACAGAACACAATATCTGCTGTAAAATTGATGTGATGGTCCTATGGAATAAGCTTGAATTGATTACAAAAGTTCATACCAGTACCTTTACCAACCCCTCTTTTAACCAGTAGGTTTTTATTCACCCGCAATTCCAGGTATTTTCTAACCACATAACAGTTACCCCGGTCATAATAACCTTAACCCTTACCCACAATAAGTATACGCGTGAGTATCTGTATGGGTATTCACAATTACCAGTTTTCATCGGTTCCTGGCATCGCAGATTGGTCGCGGCACAGTAAGATATCAACATACATCGCTATAATCTCAGAAAACATAGTTTTTTAAATACAGGATATTACAATCATCATCATTTGTATTGAACCTAATACGATAAGAAAATGTGGTTTGTACTATTTTTTTTTACCCAAATTTTTAATCTGCATCCGAGGATGTGACTGGTACTTCATATTGATACCCCCTACTTGCTTGAGGATGGCTCCCTACCCCCGGTGCGCTTATTTTGTATCTTTTTTCAATAGGTATCTCTCTGAAAACCCTTTGCAATTATAACAGTGCGTCCTGCATGATACTTATACCAGCCTTATCAAACACTCGATAAGAATGCACCAACCTATCCCTGCTTTGTCAAGCCATTTATAATGTACCGCAACCGTAAAGCCTTGTCCACAACTAACACATTTAATCATTAACAAAAAAACAAACACATGATCATCACATTTAATAAAGCCGAAATAGTCGAGGATGAAAACGGGTGTAAGCATCTTCATTTGGAGCTACAGGCTTTTATGCCTGGCATGAAGACCGTCATTCTAAGCACCTTTCCAGCAATATCAAACTTTGATCCGCTTGAGCTTTCCGAACTTGTCGCACAAGTAGAGGTGTCAACCATCAACAAAAATCAGGAGTAATGCGCATCAGTAAATTACCTGAGATAAACTATTAAAGTTTAAATCTACCAGGTTTAAATCTATCAAGTTTAAACATTATAAAACCAAATAAAATCGTAAACAACATGGAAACCAACAACAAAACAAAAACCATCCCAATGAGCGCATTTAAGGAAGCCGCACTCATTTACTTCAAAAGCCAACCTGACGAAATTGAGATCAGGATGATCACCGAAAGCAAAGAAGCGTTCATAATCCACAAAGGCGAGGGTTACAAGATCAGTACCCGTGAAGCGTTGAGGGAAGAGGTCGCAATCCAACTAACTGATAAACGAGCTGCACTCGATATAGACCTTGGGTGCTGGATTCAGACAACAAAACACACAGTTAAAATGAACCGGATCCTTGGAACCCTGGTTCGCACCATAGAAGATACCGAAGATGCGAAGAAACTGCTAATAGCTGTAGGGCTTGGTTCCTATACGGATAATCCAGATGAAGCGTTCTGGGAAATTCTCGCGCGAATTGACTCAGGGGGTGATGTACTTGGTAAAGTCATAGTCACCACTGTGCAGGTGTACAGCGGTTCCGGTTTGATTGATGACCTAACGGAACTGCAGATCATGCATGGTAACCAGGTATACAACAAAATGATAGGTGGAATTTTTGAAACCGTGTACGTTGATGACGAACAGCATGGGCCTTTCGAGTTTTACCTTTATTCTGCCGAGTATCATTTTAACGACTAATTATTATTCGAGTAATATCACGCAATATTAATCTAACATCATAAAAGTAAAGAGCCTGTTGACAGCAGGCTCTTGCATTACATTTAATGTGTAGTAGATAAGTAGTCGTTGTTAAACCTGTTACATTCTTTGGACCATAAGGCCAACTTTAGCACCTTTATACATGGAAACCAGGATCAGGATCTATGCTTTACTACGGGGTGAAATAAAACCTTTATGGTGATTTTGCTAATATTTTGTTACTTTCATGCCGTTAGCATATAGAATACTTGTACAACCTGACTTTTAAACATTTTTTAACCTTTCTTTTTATAATTATATCTTTTACAGATATAGTAGTAGCGCAGACACCTGTAATAACACCGAAGAATAATGTGGTGCTTACGCTGGACCCGGTGACTGGTCAGCGAACAGTAAGTCCCAACGATGTAGCGACAGTTAATGCGCCGGCGGATGCGACCATTACTGTTAGCCCCACGCAGTTTGGTTGTTCGACGACAGGCCCCCAAAACGTAACGCTAACCGTAGTGACCCCGTCTCAGGTAAAATTCAATGACCCAACGGGGATTGTTAACGATTCGCAGGGCGATTTCTTTATTTCGGATGTCGGTAACCGCCAAATAAAAAAGATAGCTGCGGATGGCACCGTTACTACCATTGCCGGCAGTGGCAGCGACGGAAATGCGGATGGGCTGGGAGCAGCTGCTAGTTTCGGTAAGCCAACCTGGCTGGCAATCGACGGGAATGGCGTATTATATGTCCTGGATTATGAATATAATACAATCCGTAAGATAATGCCTGATGGCACTGTAACAACTTTTATAAATAACCTGCACTATATAATGACTAGTATCGCAGTGGATGCGAATAATAATCTGTATGTCGCTATGGCTTACGAGATCCTGAAATACGCACCGGACGGAACATCTGTTGTATTTGCTGGAGGATCGCTGAACGGGTCGCTGGACGGCCTGGGCACAGTTGCTACATTTAGCTTTGTAGCGGGCCTGTCCTTTGATCATAACGGCAATCTATGGGTTTGTGATTATGGCAACAACCTGATCCGCAAAGTGACACCTGGCGGATTAGTATCAACTGTGCCCTTTGGTTTTAACTTTGTGGCTTACGGTTGTTCGGTACTTGATGCTCAGGGCAATTTCTTTCTTTCGAATATAATCGATAACATGATTGACGAAGTACCGGCTGGTCAGGCTAACGGTATTGTTTTTGCAGGTAATTACTCTACCGTAGGCTTTCAAAACGGAACAGGCAAAACCGCGTCATTCAGCGGTGTTGGTCAGATTGCTATCGACGTAGCAGGCAACCTCTATGTTACTGATCAAAACAATAATGCCATTCGCAAGATTACACCGGGCGCCAAGGTAACCACGTTTGCCGGAGGTACAGAGGGTAACCAAAATGGAAACATCAATGCTGGGATTGACACTGTTGTGCAAACCATACCGGTAACTGTAGAAAGTTCCCTTCAGATCAATTCCAACCTGACGGACGTTACATTGCATGTAAATAGCGCTTGCCCCACCACACTACCAGACTACACGCTAGGACTTACAGTAACTGATAATTGCAGCAACAATATTCACTATACCCAGTCCCCAGCAGCAGGTACGCAGGTAAGCGGCAGCGCGCCGATAAGTGTTACCATCACCGCCAATGATGACCATTATGGTAGCGCAACCGTATCATTTACGGTTACACCTGATAGTTCACCTGTACCTCCACCAACTGTGGTTATCTCAACCCCACAAAATATCGTTTGTGCTAATAGTGAGGTTGAGTTTACAGCGCAGGCAGCTAATACCGGTACCCAATTAACTTATCAATGGTTACTCAATGGAAATCCTGTAGGTGGAAACTTGCCAACTTATTCTTCAACCAGTTTCAAAAATAATGACAATATCTCCTGTAGCCTAACGATACTTAATGGCTGTAGTCAAACCGTGCAGTCAAATACGGTTACGCTAAGTGTCAGTAATAACTTAACACCATCTGTCGCGATAGAAACAGCTGCGGATACAGTTTGCCAGGGCACGTCAGTAAAATTTGTTGCCGATACTACAAACGCAGGTAAAAACCCGTCATATCAATGGCATGTAAACGGGGTTAATACAGGAAGCAACTTAAACACATTTGTCAGTGCAGCATTAAATAATGGTGATCATATCAATTGCACGCTAACTAATAATGATCCTTCCTGCCTGACTGTTATCAGCGCAACATCACAGGATCTCATTATACACGTAACGACTTTGCAAAATCCGTCAGTTGCCATAACAAGCAGTTCTATAGGGTCTACCTGTCAGGGCTCAACAGTTAACTTTACAGCATCGGTCAATAATACAATTAACCCTGGTTATCAATGGATGGTTAATGGCTTGGACGTGGGATCAAATCAAAACAAGTTCTCTACTACAGGCTTAGCTAATGGTGATCAAGTAAGCTGTGTGATTACCGGTGGGAGCAAATGCCTTACGAACCCTACAGCTACTTCCAATATAATAATAGCTAATATAACATCACTTTTAAATCCTCCTGTTGCAACTATAACCACAAGCAATAATCAGGCATGTGCGGGTACACCCGTTAGTTTTTCAGCATCTATAAATGCAAATATTTCAAACCTAAATTATCAATGGCAAGTTAACGGGTCTAACACCGGAAGTACCGGCCCTGATTTTACAAGTCTTACATTAAACAATGGTGATCTGGTATCCTGCATTATCAGCAGTGATAGCAATTGTCTTGCGCCTGTAACAAGTAACAGTTTACCTTTGAGTATTTACCCTATGCCCATTATCTCATTTAACAGCCCACCAGTTATTAAACAAGGGGAATCAATACAATTAAATCCGATTGTGACCGGCAATATCGCATCATATCAATGGTATCCTGCTAATAGTCTAAGTTATCCTAATGTGGCAAACCCTATAGCAAAACCTGCCAATACTACAACCTATTATCTCGTAGCCACATCTATTAACGGCTGTCAGGATACAGCTTCTGTGGTTGTAACCGTATTGACAACCGTTGTAATTCCAAACACTTTTACCCCTAACGGTGATGGCATAAATGATCTGTGGGAAATACCATCTTTAATTTATTATCCAAAATGTCAGGTTAGTGTTTTTAATCGCTATGGACAGCAGATATTTCATTCCAACGGATATACTAAGGCCTGGGATGGCACTTACAACGGCAAACAAATTCCTGGCGGGACTTACTATTATTTGATAAACCTCGAAAATGGTTCGTCACCCTATTCTGGTTATGTAGAAGTAATTAGGTGATGAACCTAAAATCAATAGGATGTAATACTGGTGCATCATTGGGCGATTTCAGAGATTGTTATTATCCCAATACAGGATTGTCTACTATCGGCAACTTACCAAACTTGATTACCTCAATACTGGGAAAACCAAAATCTTCCACAGCTTTACCCATAATCAGATAACAACCCGTACCCCTGAAAGGATATGCTGGTGTAGTATTTGGGAAGGGTGTGGTATCAAAGAAGTTTCCTTCGGGATCAAGGAAGGTGCCGAACCACATATTTTGACCAAGCTTGGTGTGTACAGTTTTCTCACATACATACTGACCGACCATCTTTACAATCTGCCCGATGTGGTTGATCATATCCGGTGCACAGATTTCTCCTCTAAATTCGGTTTCAAGTAGGTCAAACATCGACATACTCAAAGGAAATCCCAGCAACTCAAGTTCATGGTAGGCATTTTCTAAAGCTGTGTTGACAAGAACAGGTAACTGGTAGTTTCTAGCTTCAACACTAAACAACTCCATTCCTGTTACCGGCTTGATATTATTACCCAACAACAGGTGTATTTTCCAAAGTAACTCCTTCTTACTTTGACCGGTAAACCTAAGCGCACCAACACGGATTAAGATAATAGTCTGTTCTAAGCCTATAGCGGTACGCTTAACAAAATCCTCCAGACTTAAGTATGGGCCGTTTTCCCTGCGTTCTTCAGGGATGCGTTCAATGAAAGTTGAATCTAAGCCATCTACACCAACAAAACCCAGATAAACATCTATGCCGGTAATATTCACAATGCTATCGCTATGGTTTACACATGGCAAATGCACCACCGCACCGGATTTAAATAGTTCGTGTACATATAACGAACGATTGTAAAAGCCACCATAATTGTTTAAAACCGCTACCATAAACTCCCTTGGGTAGTAAGTCTTTAAAAACAAACTTTGGTAACTTTCTACTGCAAAACTTGCCGAGTGAGCTTTTGAAAAACTATAACCGGCAAAGGATGATACCTGGCGCCAAACCTCTTTGACTATCTTTTCAGGTCTGCCCAACTTCATCGCCTCCTGATGAAAACGCTCAACCAACCTTTCAAACTCTTTCTTTGAACGGTACTTGCCACTCATACCCCTGCGTAAAATATCAGCATCGGTACCATCCATACCCGCGAAGTGGATACATATTTTGATCACATCTTCCTGGTATACCATGATCCCGTAGGTTTCTGACAACTGCTCTTCCATAACCGGATGCAAGTATTTTACTTTACCAGGGTTATTATGATAGAAAATATAAGAACCCATCATACCGGAACTGGCAACTCCTGGTCTTATGATCGAACTAGCAGCAACTAGTACTAAGTAATTATTACAATGCAGTTTCTTAATCAATTGCCGCATAGCTGGTGATTCTATATAAAAACAACCAATCGTATTACCAGATTCTAACTGCGAATTGACAACCGGGTCACTCATGAAAGTTTTTACCTCGTGAATATCAATCTTACGTTGTTGGTTTTGTTCAATGAGCTTTACCGCTTGTTTAATATGCCCAATACCCCGCTGACTTAAAATATCGTACTTATCATAGCCTATCTTTTCCGCTTCGTACATGTCCCATTGTACCGTGGCCATTCCCTTGGGTGGTAAGTCAAGTGCAGTATAATAAGTAATAGGCTCTTCAGAAATTAAAACACCACCTGCATGTATAGATCGCTGGTTAGGCATATCTGCCATCAACTCATAACTTCGGGTTATCTTTTTAAAAACTTCATTCTCACGATTGAATGCCGCACGGGTTTGATCTGTGAACCCATCTATTTCCGATTTGGGTAATCCCATTACCTTACCTATCTCGCGTATAATACTACGGTCCTTGAAAGTTGACATGGTGCCCAGCAGCGCGACACACTGATGGCCATACCGCTTGAATATGTAGTCCTGTACATCCTCACGTTCATCCCAGGAGTAATCTATATCAAAATCAGGTGGCGAAGTCCTCTGAGCGTTTAAAAAGCGTTCAAAGTAAGGTTTAGTTCTATAGGGTCAACGTCGGTAATGCGTAAACAGTAAGCAACGATACTATTAGCACCGGAACCCCTGCCAACATGATAATAACCCTGTAGGGTGGAATAACGAATAATATCCCAGGTGATCAGAAAGTATGCACAAAAATCCAGTTCATAGATAACTTTTAGTTCATGCCTTACCTTTTTTAAGGCCTCCTTGTTATCCTTACCATAACGGTCCTTCATTCCACCGATAGCAAGTTTAGGGCATTTATCTAAACCTTATCACAATTGGCAGATAGAGTATCTGCCACATGAAGATGCAAATATATAACTTAAATCAAAAGACCGAATTTCGGGATTCGGTGCCATTCATGTTTATCGCTACACCTTAACAGCCTTCGATCAAATATATTGAAGGTGGTTAGCAATTTACCTGTTGTTCTTCGTACAATACAGTTCCCTTTTCGGTAAACGGTAAAGTGGTAATCAACTATGTATTCCCAAAAGAACTCGTTGAGGTAGACCCTCATGAAACAACTTAATTGGTAAACTGGTAGTTATAGGCAGCAGTAACATTAGGTTCTGTAGATGTAGAACTATTTGATACTTCAGTCTTATTGTTTACACCAATCTTTAATGTTAATATTTGTCCAGCTAATTCAGCAGCTGATCCCATATATAAAGGAAGTACTTTTCCATTAATATAAGATGTTGCATTTGCTACTGAATAACTTCTAGACCAGATACTACCTGTAAAGTAAACAGTTGAATCAGCTAATGATGTTGGAACAATAAAATTAACAATGTATGTTCCGCTGACATTTGCTGTAAATGTATAAGTTACAGTTGCCTTGGTAGAGGTTGTAGTCGGGCTGACGGTTGAATTTTTAGAACAGCCTGTTAAAATAAAAAGACAAAGTAATAGATAATAAATTTT
>Ga0302309_10001670_pt1 | contig 19735 bp, 15 predicted proteins | sample III_Palsa_N1_1_FD_200453 | JGI IMG/M metagenome (GOLD analysis project Ga0302309, IMG submission 200453) | Peat permafrost microbial communities from Stordalen Mire near Abisko, Sweden - III_Palsa_N1_1 | ecosystem: Environmental > Terrestrial > Soil > Palsa > Peat permafrost | place: Sweden... | reverse complement strand
ACGGGACTTTACAGTGCCGAGAAGGACCATAACCAGAGCAGCAATTTTATAGGCACGGGATTTCCTGCCAACTATGTACTGAATTCCAATCTGAACCTGGCTGAGACAGTACAAGCGGACCCGAATAACCCCGGCAGTTTTGCGGAAAGGGGACTGCTATCTTATATGGCGCGCGTAAACTATTCGTACAACGAGCGTTATTTATTAACGGCTACCGTCAGGAGGGACGGATCTTCCGTACTGTCGCCGGGTAACCAGTATTTTACCTACCCGGCTGTTGCCGTGGGCTGGAACATCATGAACGAGAACTTTATGAAGTCCGTCGGCTGGATCAACAATCTTAAACTGAGAGGGGGCTGGGGACTTACTTCCAATCAGGGTGTTGCGCCTTATACCACTTTGGGGGCATTGTCGACCAGCACCTATAATTTCGGGCAGGCGACAGCGGGTGAAGTGGGCACCTACCTGATTACTTCTCTGGCCAACACCCATCTGCACTGGGAACAGACGGCGGAAACCAATTTAGGTGTGGACTATGCATTACTTCAGAACCGGATCTACGGTACGGTGGATGTGTACGAACAAAAGACAAGTGATATCCTTTTGCAGCAGACCCTGCCACCGAGCAATGGCGCCAGCAGCATTACCACCAACCTCGGTAAGACGCAGAGCAAAGGGGTAGAGATCAACCTGAGTACTGTCAATATCCGATCGGCATCTCCCGGAGGGTTTACCTGGACGACAGATTTCAATTTCTATCTGAACAGGGAGAAGATCACGCAATTGGTACCAGGGGAGACCGCGGACATCAATGACGGATGGTTTGTCGGTCATCCTTTGACGGTGATCTACGACGTGAAAAAGATCGGTATCTGGCAGACGGCGGATTCGCTGGACGGGAAGTTGCAGGCACAGACATCACCCGCTCAATTACCCGGGAATATCAAGGTCCAGGACATCAGTGGTCCCAACGGCAAGCCGGATGGGCAGATCAACTCCTCCGACCGGCAGATCCTCGGCAATTTCCAGCCCGCATGGGAGGGAGGCTTCGGCAGCAGGATGACGTACAAAAATTTCGATTTCAATTTCGTTGCCTTTGCGCGTATGGGTATGAAGGTGCTGGTGCCTTACCTGACGACGGATGGTACTGCGAATGGGTATGACTTTTTCATGCAGAGCCGGATCAACCAGCTGAAAGTGAATTATTGGACACGTACGAACCCGACGAATGCCTTTCCGCGGCCGGATGCCAGTCTGCAGTCCTTCCCTTTTGCTTCGACGCTGGGCTACCAGAACGGTTCTTTCATCAAGATGAGGAGCATCAACCTGGGCTATACGATCCCGTCGAAGGAGCTGAACAGGGCGGGGATCACTTCGTTAAGGATCTATGTCACGGCGCTGAACCCCTTTGTCATCTATTCTCCTTTTGTGAAGGCCGGCTATGGGCCTGATCCGGAAGGCAATGGGTACGGTGGTGCGGTCGCATCTACTGCTGCGGGCGGCAGTGTCGGGCCAGGCGGTACCAACGGGCAGTGGCGGCAGATCAGTGTCAATGCCAACAATCCTTCTACGCGTGAGTTTAATGTCGGATTGAGCCTGAAATTTTAAATTTTAAAATCTTGCGAATATGAACCAGTACAAAAAAATTGTTGTTGCGAGTTTGATGGCAATCGTGCTGATGAACCTCAGCTGCAAGAAAATATTGCAGGAGCACCCTGAGTCGATTATCGTGCCCAGCATCTTCACTACGGAGGGCGGTCTGGAGGGTGGGATTGGCGGCGTATACAATGATCTGCGCAGCCTTTGGGGGACCGAAGGGTTCACCATGCAGTGTCTTGGCGGAACGGATGAGATATTAGAAGGGGCGAGTGCGACGAGCACGGACTTCTATACTTATAATCCGATGACCAGTGCAGATGAAGCCAACGGATGGTGGGACAATGCCTACACGGATATCAACACGTTGAATGCCGTCATACAGTATGCCAAGCAGCTGCCTGCGGATACCATTGTGGACCAATGCATCGCCCAGGCGCATTTCCTGCGGGCTTTCTGGTATTACTATCTGGTCACCAATTTTGGCGATGTACCCTTGCACATGACCTATATCACGACGCCGAGCCTGGCAGATTCCCGGCAGCCCATGGCCCAGGTTTACGATTCGATCATCTCCGACCTGAACTTTGCGTCTGCGCAGCTGCAAGTCGTCTGTCCGGTGACGGCCAGTTCGCAGGCGCCTTTCGGTGGGAAGGCAGCGGCACAGGGGGTGGCCCTCTACTTGCTGGGAAAGACCTATCTGACCCGTGGGTGGTCCACTGCGGCGCAGCCTACTGATTTTCAGCAAGCCGTTACCGTCTTCACCAACCTGATCACCAATCAGACGACATATGGGTTTGGCCTGTGGCAGGATTATGCCGATGAATTCGGCGAAAATGTCAGTCCCATCACAGCCTCCCGGGCGGCCTACGATTATGGGAAGGAGAATATGTTTGTCAGCGACCATACTAACAATGCCCAATATGGACAATACGTCACGGGCGGTGGGGCTGCCGGCGGGGCGTCGCAGAACCTTCTGCCCTGGTTTCAGCGGTTTAACTACCCGACGAACAGCACGATCAATGCCTATTTGAAATCCCCGGGTGTGTTGGCGAACTCCGGGCCAAGCATGATGACGAGGGACGTGATCAACGGGCGGCCTTTCATCCGGGCCATGCCAAACAATACGTATATCCTGGGTCAGGCCTTCAGTCCAACGGACCAGGTAAATGATACCCGGTACAGCAAGACGTTCCAGACTGTATTTATCGCCAATACGGCGAATATATCCAATACGGCAGGGGAGACTAATAACACGAGAGGAATAAGCTATACGATGAATGTAGGGGTGGATACAGCGGTATGGTTTCCGCCATATGAAGTCACCGGTGCGCCGCAATTCAATGGTACGACGCCATTCCATGGGATCATCATTCCTCCCAGTCTTCAGACGAACAATTATTATCCTGCCAACAGGAAATTCGACGATCCCAGCAGGCCTACGGCGGATTTCAACGATCCCAGCACCCGACCGGTGGTCATCTATCGGTTTTCGGATGTCTATCTCCTGCTGGCAGAGGCGGAGTTCAAATTGGGTGATCTCACCGATGCTGCCACGAATCTCAACGTGATCCGGGAAAGGGCAGCGTACAACAAGAACAATACGACCCTGCAGAACCAGACTGCGGCAGCAGCCATGGACATCACTCAGAACCAGGTGACGCTGGATTTTATCCTTGATGAGCGCACCCGGGAATTCTACGGGGAGGGTATCCGGTGGTTTGACCTTGTGCGTACGCAGAGTTTGCAGGAGAGGATCACGAATTGGAATCCTGTCCAGGCGGGAGCACATTTCCAGTCGTATATGTCTTTGCGGCCTATTCCGCAGAATGAGATCGATGCCGTCACTTCCGGTCCTGCTTTCCCGCAGAATCCGGGGTATGCCAACTAAGTGTGTTGAAAAAAACAACCCGGGAGCAGGACCATCGCTGGATGATCTTGCTCCTTTTTCAGATCAAATCCATGAGAAGAATATTTTTCTGTTTATCGGTTATCGTATTTGTACAGAAGGGAATAGCTCAGGACACCACCATAAACGGACATCAATATCGACAGCCTGTGACATTTACGGCGCAGGAGGATCATGATAACATGATGCGGCAACTCGGCATTATGGAATTAAGACCGGGGCCCAGCGGTGATGCCAATGCGCCTAACCATGCGAATTATGATGAAGGGATGGCGAATCCCTGTCCACAACTGCCTGACATCCTCACGCTAAAGAATGGAAAAAAGGTAAAGACTCCCGACATGTGGTGGAAGCAGCGGCGTCCTGAAATCGTGGCGGATCTTGAACGGGAGGTATATGGTCGTGTTCCCGAAAATATTCCCAAAGTGACATGGACGGTAAAAGTTACCGACCGTAAATTTGTAGGGGATATTCCCGTTATCGCAAAGGAGTTAACCGGTCATGTGGACAATAGTGATTATCCTTTGATCGATGTGGACATTAGAATGGAGTTGGTTGTGCCGGCGAATGTAAAAGGGCCGGTTCCTGTGCTGATGATGTTTGGTAAATTGAATGTTGCGCCGCGTCCGGGAGAAATTTCCCGTACGGAAGAATTGTTGCGGGGAGGGTGGGGATATGCGACGATCGACCCGAGTAGCATACAGGCCGATAACGGAGCGGGATTGACGAGGGGAATTATCGGTTTGGCGAATAGAGGTCAGCCGCGCAAGCCGGAAGATTGGGGAGCCCTTCGTGCCTGGGCGTGGGGTGCTGCCCGGGGACTGGACTATCTGGAAACGGATAGTTTGGCGGATGCAAAGAAAGCAGGTATTGAAGGAGTGTCGAGATATGGTAAGGCGGCATTGGTCACGCTGGCCTTTGAGCCGCGATTTGCAGTCGGGCTGATCGGATCTTCCGGCAAGGGCGGCGCTACGCTGCTGAGACGAAATTACGGAGAGGCCGTTGAGAGCCTGACGGGCGGCGAGTATTACTGGATGGCCGGGAACTTCATGAAATACGGCGCCTCCAAAGCAAATTTCGGCAATAAGACAGGCTGTGATCTCGATGTTGATTCGCATGACCTGATTGCGCTTTGCGCGCCCCGCCTTACCTTCATCAGCTATGGCATTCCTGAAAAGGGCGATGCGCATTGGTTGGACCATGAAGGCAGCTATATGGCAACCATCGCGGCGGGGGTAGTGTTTAAGTTGGTTGGAGCCAAAGATCTGGGTGTTTCCAATGATTATATAAAAGAAAAAATGCCGCCGGTAAATACAGGTTTGCTGGACGGAGAGTTGGCCTGGCGCCAGCATGATGGCGGCCATACGGATGCGCCAAATGTTAAATATTTCCTAGAATGGGCGGACAAATTCATGAGAAAGATAAATTAGGACGAAAAACCGATATTGCGGGATAAACGGGTTCTCATGAGCACACAAAGGCTAGCCTATTTTTTGTCTATCGGGTTATTTTTTACGCAGGGTATCATGGCACAGGTGAGGGTACCGCGGCTGGTGAGTGAAGGCATGGTCCTTCAGCGGGGGGTGCCGATCAGGATTTGGGGATGGGCCGGGATAGGGGAGGATGTCACCGTCAGCTTTGACGGTACTAAGGCGAAGACCCAGGCTACTTCGGACGGCCACTGGTCGGTGTTGCTGGAGCCCAGGAAGCCAGGCGGCCCTTACAATATGGAGATCGACGGGATCAATCATATCGAGATCAGGAATGTGATGGTGGGGGACGTCTGGGTATGTTCGGGGCAGTCCAATATGGAACTGACGATGGAGCGGGTCAAGGAGAAATATGCCAATGTCATCGCGCATTCAGAGAACAAGGAAATCCGGCAATTCCTGATCCCGCTACGATATGATTTCCACGGTCCCCATGACAATGTGCCTGTTGGGAAATGGGAGGCCGCCAATCCAACTTCCGTGCTGTCGTTTTCCGCGGTAGCGTATTTTTTTGCCCTGGAAGTGTATAAGCAATATCATGTGCCTGTCGGGCTGATCAATAATGCAGTAGGCGGATCGCCGGCCGAGGCGTGGCTGAGTGCGGATGCGCTGAAGGAATTTCCGGAAGAAGAGGCAAAGGAAGTCAAATTTGCCAATGATGCTTATCGCGACAGCATAGCAGCTGCGGATAAAGCTGCCACTGCGAAATGGTACACTGCGATATGGAGTGAGGATAAGGGTTTGCATGAGGAGAAGCCCTGGTATGACCCTTCCTATGATGCGTCCGGCTGGGGGCCGATGACCGTGCCGGGTTTATGGGCTGACCAGGGTGGCCCCAAAGAGAATGGTGTCGTCTGGTTCCGGAAAGAGATCGACGTACCGGCAGCGATGGCCGGTCAGCCGGCGAAACTGCGGCTAGGCACCATCGTGGACCAGGACAGTGTATATGTGAATGGTCAATTTGCCGCAACGACTCCCTACAAATATCCGCCCCGGCGCTATGATCTGCCGGCGGGGATGCTCCGGCCGGGAAAGAACACGATTGTTGTGAGGGTCATCAACAGCTATGGCGGCGGAGGGTTTGTTGCAGGTCTGCCCTACATGCTGACGGGTGGTGGCGATACAATCGATCTTAAAGGCAGCTGGAAATACAAGGTAGGGATGACGCAGGGGCCGCTGGCGGTACCCACCTTTTTTCAATGGCAGCCCGGCGCCTTGTACAATACAATGCTGGCGCCGTTGGCTGATTATACCGTCAAGGGTATTTTATGGTACCAGGGAGAGTCGAATACTTCACGTGCCGAGGAATACCGGCGGCTGATGCCGGCGTTGATCTTCGACTGGCGACGCATCTGGCGGCAGGCCCAACTGCCTTTTGTCTATGTCCAGCTGCCGAATTTCGGGCCTGTGAAGGATCAGCCGGGAGAAAGCCAGTGGGCTGAATTGCGGGAGGCGCAGCGGCATACGTTGAGCCAACCCCAGACTGCGATGGCCGTCACGATAGACCTCGGTGAATGGAACGATCTGCATCCTTCGGATAAAGAGGATGTGGCGAAGCGATTGTTTCTGGCAGCTGAACATATTGCTTACGATAAGGCTAATATTATTTATACCGGTCCTTTATTCTACTCCATTCGTATCAGGCATGGCAAGGCGCATCTCAGTTTCGATGAGGCGGCGAACGGGCTGATCGTAAAAGGGGGTGGCGAACTGCATGGTTTTGAGATTGCCGGCCCCGACATGCATTTTGTATGGGCGCAAGCGGTGATTGAGGGCAAGACCGTTGTTGTATCCAGCGACAAGGTACCTCATCCGGTGGCGGTACGCTATGCCTGGGCTGACAATCCCGCGGGGGCCAATCTCTACAACCGGGACATCCTTTTCAATGATGGATTACCCGCTTCGCCTTTTGAAGCGGTGAGGTTATCGAAATGATTTTCGGGGGCCGGGGCAGGCGAAGCTGACGATCCGGCGACGATCAGTTCTGCGCCGGGTTGTTCATTGTTCCTACGAACAGGATAGCGCCCGTCTGCTTTTCGACGATGAAATACAGATATGGATGGTCTATCGTGACCACGGGGATTGCCGGCTGACTGCCACCTCTGTCGAGGGCTATCGTCACCACGGCGGTAGCTGCGGCTGCCTGAGTGCCCGTTTCGGTGACATCTATGTAGGTCTCGTGGATTACCTGGGATATTTCTTCCGGTGTTGAGAACATTGCCGAGAAATTTGCGTCCGGACTGGAGGCGATCCCCATGCCCAATGCGGCCAGTTCCGGCAGCGCTTCAATCTGGTAAGAGGCTTGCCATTTAGGGATGAACAGGCTCATAGGCTGGGAGTCCAGCTGGGATAGACCTGCGGCCCAGGCAGTGCTGCTAAAGGAGGCCGCAAAACTGCCCAGGGATACCTGCTGGTTGACGGGCATTACCACATACATATCAAAGCTATTTCCGGCGCCATAAGGTAATTCCAATAGGGTATAGGCGGGGTCCTGGTGCCACCGCAGGGTCACCTGCTGATTCATGAATGGGATGCTCGAGGTAGTGCCGTTGGACAAATAGAATGTATTGTTGCGGGTGTCGGCCGGATTAAAGGCGTACTGCCAGGTGCCGTCGAAATAGATGGCATTGACCAGCACCATGAGGTTTGACGGGCTGAGGCTGCTAAGGAGTTCGGTGATCTTATTATCGGTTTTGGCGGCGACCCAGGAATTGATGGTGGTGAGGGATGCAGGGCTGGAAAAATTAAGCGATTGGATGTAACCGCTATAATCCCCGGTGATGGTATCCAGGAAACCCGGTACAGGCTGAGGGCCGTTCTGCTGGTACCACAGTGAATTGGCAACCGACATGCTGACCTTGCTGTCTTCCGAAGGCAGTTGTTTGATCAGTGCCTCATTGACGGCGTTCAATTCGGCGGTGGAGATACCGGCCAGGGCCAGTGTCTTTGCGATCGAGTCCCTGGTGGTTCCGGCGGATCCGTTGTACACCATGCTCAGGGCCATATAAATACTAAAAGGCGATATCAGTTTGTTATTCGAGGTAGTGTCTTGCTGGAGCAAGCTGCCAAAGAAGTTCAAGGCGAACTGGTTGCCGGCGGTGATAACTGCCGGGCTGCCGGCGGGAAGGTCCAATGTCTTGCTGGTGTCAGGGGACTGAACGCTTTTATGGCAGGAAGTTATGGTCATGATGAGCGGGAGACAAACTATAAGACATAAGCAGGTCAGGCCGGCGGATAAGGTCCGGGTTAATGGTAACGGGCGCATAGAATAAATTTGGAAGGTTGACAAAGCGGCGACGGCAATCGTTGCAGAGTAGGTGAAAATTTAAAATTGTAATCGATTACATTTTAGGCCCTTTTTGGCTACATTCGTTGGCATAAAAGGATGCTTATATGAAAAGACCGATTGTTTGCGCGGCGATTGCCTGCTGCCTTTTTCTCACGCGTGCCGAGGTGCAAAATGTGCCGCTGATGAAGTGGTCGAACTCTATGTGACGCATGAAAATGCGGGAGATTCGGCGGCATTATTTGCATTGAAAGGTTTTCAGCGTGTATCTTTGGCAGCAGGTGATTCTATGCGGGTAAAGTTTGTGCTGACGCCGGAGTGAGGAGTTGGGTGCGGCGAAGGGGGCGGAGGGGGAGATGGAAATAGTCAAATAAGACGAAATAAAGATATGGAAAGACCTTTTTTGATGGAAGAAACGATGCGGTGGTATGGGCCCCATGACCCTGTTAGCCTTTGGGATATTCGTCAGGCCGGTTGCACGGGTGTTGTGACGGCGCTTCATCATATCCCTGTCGGGGAGATATGGTCGTCGGAGGAAATAGAAAAGCGGAAGGCGGAGGTAGAGGCCGCTGGGATGCGGTGGACGGTGATCGAGAGCCTGCCGGTGCATGAGGATATCAAGAAGCAAAAGGGAAACTACCGCGAATACATCAACAATTATCAGCAAAGCCTGCGGAATGTGGCGGTAGCCGGGCTGGAAGTGGTGACCTATAATTTTATGCCTATCCTGGACTGGATGCGGACGGAGATTGCGTATGAGATGCCTGACAGAAGTAAGGCATTGCGCTTTGAAAAAGCGGCGTTTATCGCTTTCGATCTTTTCATCCTGAAGAGACCCGGTGCGGAAAAGGATTATACTGCGGCGGAGATTGCGGCGGCGGAAAAGCGGCTTTCCACGATGACGGCAGCAGAGAAAGAGACGTTGTATCGCAATGCCCTGCTGGGGTTGCCGGGCAGCGAGGAGCGATTCACGGAGGAGCAGATACTCGCGGCATTGAAGACGTATGAGGGTATCGATGCGGCGAAGCTGAAAGAACATCTTTTTTATTTCCTGCAGCAGGTCGTCCCGGTGGCTGAGGCGGAAGGGCTGAAGTTGGCTATCCATCCGGATGATCCACCTTTTCCGATACTGGGGCTGCCGCGTATCGTCAGCACTGAGCAGGATGCACGGGAATTACTGGCCTGCGCGCCTTCGCCTGCCAATGGGTTATGTTTCTGTACCGGATCGTATGGCGTGCGGGCAGATAATGATCTGGCGGGCATGGTCCGCCGCCTGGGCGACCACATACATTTTATCCATCTGCGCAGTACCAAGCGGGATGCCGACGGGAATTTTTTCGAGGCTGATCACCTGGGCGGTGATGTGGATATGGTTGCTGTCGTTGGCGAGTTGCTGAAAGTGCAACAGCGGCGGAAGATTTCGCTGCCGATGCGGCCGGATCATGGGCATCAGATGCTGGATGATCTTCATAAGAAGACTTATCCGGGGTATAGTGCGATCGGGCGGTTACGCGGGTTGGCGGAGTTAAGGGGGGTGCAACATGGGTTGGCGTATGGGGGGCGGTAGCGTGTGCGGATAGAACTGGTTATCAACTATTTACGGAAGAGTTGTTTTGTGATGTTTTTAAACAAGAAATCATAAAAATATTCTTATCTTTGAGGTAATAACACCCGTCAAGCCTCTTGTTCCTCACCGAATAAAGCGCAACTTTGACGGGTTTTTTCTTTTTATACCCTTATCTATGAATCTATCGCAACTTCCCCGGAAGATACCATTTAATAGTCCCGCGTTAAGCGTAAGACAGCAAGTTGATCTTTTATTGCAGAAAGGATTAATTATTTCCGATCGGTTGGCAGCGGAACAATGGTTATCTCATATCAGTTATTTTCGGTTCAAGAATTATTCCTATTCTTTCAAAGATTATAAAAATACGGATGGGCATTACATAGCCAATACCAGATTTGAAGAAATAAGGGACTTGTATTTATTTGACAGGCAGCTAAAAATGACCGTTTTTTCGGCAATTGAGAACATTGAAATTTCGGTTAGAACAATTATCTCCAATGTTATGTCCACTACTTATGGACCGCATTGGTATTTGGACTCTTCTCATTTTATTTCCGAAGAGGAAAGACGTAATATCAGCAGAAATGCTAAATACGAAGATGATATACCAAAGAGCTTTAACCATTCAAAATTTCTTTTAGATCTGGAAGTTGAATTGGAAAACCCAACCGAATTATTTCTACAACATTATAAAAAGCATTTTGAGCCCATTCATCCCCCCTCATGGATAATGATGGAAATGATTACTTTTGGCACACTATCCATCATGTTTGAAAATCTTCGGCCTTCCACAGAAAAGAATTCGGTTTTTGATAGCTTTCAACTTACAAAGAAGCAGTTGGTTTCCTGGCTACATTGCTTTGCTTTTATTCGAAATAAATGCGCTCATCATGCGAGATTAGTATATGCACCGATTATTTTCAGCCCGTCAATGCCTCAAAGAAAAAGTCGAGTATTTCTTGCAGAAGCTGATGTAGTATATAGCAATAGTTTATATGCAGTTCTTTGTTGTCTCCAGTATATGCTGAATATTTGCAATGACAGGTCTTCGTTCAAAATCAATATTGTTTCCTTAACGGAGCAATTTCCGGCGATTGATTATAATCGATTAGGGTTTACTCCTCATTGGCGGGATGAAAAAATCTGGCTTTAGTGCGAGCTGTCGTGGATTATCTTTTTTATATCTTCTTTGCGTGTGAGTGCATAGGAGATGGCGGTCTTGACGAAATCATTCAATGAGATATTGTGGCTTGCTGCAAAGTTTGCGGCCTCTTTATGCAGGTCGGTTGTAATCCGGACATTGAAAGTGCCTTTATAGGTTTTGTTGGGCTCTTTGCCTAGTTCTTTACAGGTTTCCAGGTAATCATCGACGGCTTCACGGAAGGCTTTTTTAAGTTCTTTTACGGAGGCGCCTTCAAAGTTCACCAAGTCATCAATGCCCTGCAGTTTGCCATGAAAGACATCATCCTCCGAACTGAAGTGTACGGAAGCATAGTAGCCTTTGTATTCTAAGATGTCATTCATCTTTGATGTATCCTTTTTCCTTTAAATGGTCTATCGCATCTTTGACCGTATATTTCTTCAAGATACCGCCACGATGAGGTTTGTGTAATCTGAGAACATTATTTTTCTCATCCACAAATCTTCTTCTTGAACCGCCGGTCTTTCCTTTCTTATGCTCAGAATAGCCAAACATGGCTAACAATTTCACCAATTCTTCCCAAGTAAAATCTTTGGGGAGGGATAGCAAGCGTTGGACTAGCTTTTCGTTTTTTGACATGGCTTAAACGAATTAATTTTACAAAACTAGTTTGCTTCATTGGACCTCCCGTTTAAAGTTTTAAAAGCCAAGAAGAGGTGTAGGCAATATCTGCAACTACAATTCAGTTGCAAATTTAAGGATTTTTTTGAAAAAAAATATTTTTCAGGCTCAGCAGTGGGAAAAACTTGCCAGGTAGGGATAATTCCCAAGTAGATCATTCAGCCGTAAGTCGTTATATTGCTCTCCGCCAAAGTTCGCAAAATGCGAACTTTCGGCCATCGTCATCAAAATCTACTGCCATGTTGCGATCTTTCATTTGTTGTCTGCTGCTGCTGATCACCGGGGCGGCTTTTGGCCAAGCGACGCGGCCGCCGACGGACAGGCCGTCTTATGGCGGGAAGTTGAAGCCTGAGCAGGCCAATATGGACGTCCTGCACTATACCATTGACCTGGCGCTCGACATCCCAGATAAATCGATTTCGGGTTATACTATTATCCGATGCAATTTATTAGCTCCGGCAACGGCGCTGCTGTTCGACCTCATGGATTCCTTTAAGGTGGAAAAAGTGCTGGTGAATGAGAAGCCGGCGCCCTTTACGCATGAACATCATGAACTGCATATTACGTCCCCGCAAGCGTGGCCGGCGGGCCTGGTGACAGTCAGGGTACAGTATGCGGGCCATCCGATGATTGCCAAAAGGCCGCCGTGGGACGATGGATTTACCTTCACCACCGATTCTACCGGTCATCCCTGGGTAGCTGTCACGGCGGAAGGAACGGGTGGAAAGGTCTTTTTTCCGGCCAAGGACCATCCTTCGGACGAACCGGATGAAGGCGTGGACCTGACTATCACTGTGCCGAAAGGGCTGGTAGTGGCCGGTCCCGGCCTGCTGGCAGGGGTAAAGACGAAGGGCGACCGCAGCAGCTACCACTGGAAGACGAGCTACCCCATCAACAATTACAGCATTGTCTTCAATGTAGGGGATTATACCGTGGTGACCCGCACCTATACTACCATCGAGGGGCACAAAGTGCCGATGCAGTTCTACGTATTGAAGGAGCATGCAGACAAAGGCCCATACCAACTGGAATTGCTGGAACGCTTTGCGCATGTGAAAGAGAAATACTTCGGGGAGTATCCCTGGGCGAAGGAGAAGATCGGGATCGTGGAGACGCCGCACCTGGGCATGGAGCACCAGACGATGAACGCGTACGGCAATAAGTTCAGGTATACACAGATCGGCGGTCAGGATTTCGACGGGCTGATGAACCATGAATTCGGTCATGAATGGTGGGGGAACAAGGTAACGGCCGGGGACTGGGCAGACTATTGGATACATGAAGGGATCGGTACTTTCGGTGATGCCCTTTATACCCGTGATATGGAAGGCGAGGCGGCCTATGAAAAGATCTTCCAGAACTATGTACCCCGCATCCGCAATGACAAGCCCATCGTGATGGGCAAGGATATTACCGAAGACGACGCCTATCATCCCGATATTTACCCTAAAGGGGCCTTTTTCATCCACACCTTACGGTATATTCTGGGCGACAGTATCTTCTTTCCCGCCATCAAGCGTATTGCTACCGACAGCAACCATACCTATATCCATTCCGCCAGTACGGCTGAAGTAGAACAGACTTTCGAACAGGCCTCGGGCAGGGACTTGTCGCCGTTGTTCCATCTCTACCTGTACACCACCGATAAATTGGAGATCCGGGTAAGGCCGACCGACCCGACGCATTACCTGGTGCAATTGCTGAACGTAGACATGTCGTTGCCGATGGAAATCACCACGGATGCGGGCACCAGTCAGATGACGGTTGACAAAAAGGGAATTAAGGTGACAAGCACGACCATGCCATTCATCGACACGCGGGATTTTTATCTGAAGAAAGTTATCTATGATTTGTAATTTTAGATCATGTTTGATAAAAATACCTATACTCACCGCCGCGCAACGCTGAAGCAGCAGTTGGGCCACGGGTTGGTGCTGCTGCTCGGCAATGAGGACAGCAGCATGAATTATAAGGATAACCTGTATCATTTCCGGCAGGACAGCAGTTTCCTGTACTTTTTCGGCCTGGACAGGCCCGGTCTGGCGGCGATGATCGACATCGATAACGACAAGGAGATCATCTACGGCAATGACCTTACCCTCGACGATATTGTATGGACGGGCCCGCAGCCTTCCATAGCGGAACAGGCAGAGCCGGTGGGCATCAACGATGTCCAGCCTTCGGCGGCGTTGCCCGTGGAGTTGGCCTCGGCCCGAGGCCTGGGCAGGACAATCCATTTCCTGCCGCCTTACCGGCCGGAAAACATCCTCAAGCTGAGTGCATGGCTGGGATTTTCGCCTGCGGCATTGAAGGGGCATGCGAGCGTGCCGCTGATCAAGGCAGTCGTTGCGCAGCGATCGGTCAAATCCGCCGAAGAGGTGGCACAGATTGAAGCGGCGGTGGATATAACTGCGGCGATGCACCTGGCGGCGATCAAGGGGGCCCGGGATGGCATGACAGAGGCACAGCTGGCGGGGGTGTTGCACGGCATTGCCATCAGCGCGGGTGGTAACCTGGCTTTTCCAACGATACTGACGGTTAACGGGCAGGTATTACATAATCATTACGGCAATACGGTGATGAAAGAAGGCCGCATTGCTATTTGTGACAGTGGCGCCGAAAATGGAATGCATTATGCAGGGGATATGACCCGGACCTTTCCGGTCGCCAAAAAGTTTACGACCCTGCAGCGGGAGATGTACGATGTCGTCCTTTCCGCGCAGGAGGCAGCGGTAGCCGCTTTACGGCCAGGCGTCCTGTTCAGGGACGTCCACGCGCTGGCCGCTGAAAAGCTGGTGGAGGGATTGAAGGCGGCAGGAGTAATGAAGGGCGATCCGAAAGAGGCTGTAGCGGCGGGTGCCCATACGATGGTCTTCCAGTGCGGTCTCGGGCATATGATGGGATTAGATGTGCATGACATGGAAGACCTGGGTGAAGAGTATGTCGGCTATACCGACGAATTGAAAAAGAGCAAGGATTTCGGGTGGAAATCCCTTCGCCTGGCCCGGGCACTCGAACCGGGTTTTGTCGTGACCATAGAGCCGGGGCTTTATTTTATTCCTGAACTGATGGACCGCTGGGGGGCAGAAAAGAAATACGGGGATTTCATCGACTATAACAAGCTGGAAGCCTTCCGGGATTTCGGGGGGATCCGCATAGAAGAGGATTTGCTGGTGACGGCCGAGGGGAGCAGGTTGCTGGGTAAGCCGCTGGCCAAGACGGCGGCGGCGATAGAGGAATTGAGAGGGTAAGGCTGGCAAAGGTTTTGCAGTGACTTTGTGATAAAACATATTTTATGGCAAAGTATTCAAAAGAATCGCAGCACAAGGTGCAGAAGTCGATGGAGGAAATGAAAGAGGGGCAGCTGAAAAGCGGCCGTAGCGGCAAAAAGGTTACCAATCCCAAACAGGCTATCGCTATAGGGTTGTCCGAGGCCCGCAAAGAGGGGGACAAAGTACCTAAGAAGGCGAAGGCCAGCCGGTAAAGCTCAGCAGGATGATCCGGCGGAGGGTGTTTACCAGCTAAAGCTGAAGAAATGCCGGTTGCCGGAAAATTGATAGGCTGGCTGCAAAGAAGTCACTTCGCAGATCTGTTTGATGATGGATAGCCCCAGGCCGTTATGGCCGGTATGCTGTTCGCCTTTATAGAAACGGCTGAAAACCCGCCGCGGGTCCAGTGCGAGCGGGAGGCCTGTATTGCTGATCGTTAGTTGCCGCGGTTGCAATTCAATATCGATATCTCCATGCGGGGTATTGTGGTTGCTGGCGTTGCTGAACAGATTGTTCAGGAGGATATCGATCAGTTCGGGGCTGGCATGGACGATGGCCGGTGAGAGCCGGGAGGATACTGTAATGCCGCTGGTCTGCCAGAGTTCACGGAATTGCTGCAATTTATCTTCTATCTTTTCCTTCAGGGGGATTTCTTCCAGGTTGTTGAATTGCTGGTTGCTGATCTTGGTCAGCAGCAGGAGAGACTGATTGAGGCGGGAGAGTTTTTTAATGGCGGCAAAGGCGCTTCGCACAATTTCGCTCTGGTGATGGGACAGGTGTTCGTCCTGGATGAGCATTTCGAGTTTAGACCGGATAATGGACAGTGGGGTCTGCAGTTCATGGGAGGCATTTTCCGTGAATTCTTTCAGCAGCAGGTAGTCTTCTTCCGCCTTTCTGGTGGCCATGCCGAGACTATCGTTCATAAAAGCGAATTCTTCCGTCGTCGTAGTGGGGAAATGGAGGTCTTTGGTATGGCCCAGTTTAAAGTGCTGCATGGCATGCAGGGCATCGTAAAAAGGCTGCCACAGGCGGCGCAGCAGGACGCGGTTGGTCAGGAGAAAAGCCAGGATGGTGAGGAGGATCGTGGCAAGGGATACCAGCAGGATGGCGCGGGAAAGGTGGTGTAGCCCTTCGAGGGGTTTGGCGATCGTCACTTTGTACAAACGATCGCCGGCCTGAAAGGTGAAGACGATCTGTCTGAAATTATGCATCTTTTGTTCCCGTTGGCTATAGCGGGTCACGAGTGTAAATTCGTCGCCTTTCATTTCCTGCCCGGCCGGCACAGGTTCGTAGGTCACCTGTTCTTCGTCCAGTGCATGGCCTGCGGGTAGCTGGTGATATTGTGTATAGTAGTCCACGATGCGGCGGTGGATACCTGACAGGTCGCCATCCATTTCCCGGATCAGGACATAATTCGTCAACAGGTAAGTGGATGCTGCCGAAAGCAGAAAGACAATCACCATCACCACCAGATTGATGCGGGTATACTTAGTGAACAGTTTCATGACTTGCGACCCTCCGCAGTTGAAAATTTGTAGCCCATTCCGTAGACGGCGCGAATATAGTCCGGACAGCCGGCCTGCAATAATTTTTTTCTGAGGTTCTTGATGTGTGTATAGATAAAATCGTAATTATCGGCCATATCGATGCTGTCGCCCCAGAGGTGTTCGACAATCGCCTCTTTTGTTATCACCTTGTTTTTGTTAGCGATAAAATAGACGAGAAGATCGTATTCCTTTTTTGTAAGATCGGCCCGCCCGTTGGCGCCTTTGACGATCTTTTCCTGCAGGTCCAGCGACAGCTTATCGAGAACGATCCTGTTCCTTCCTTCGAAGGATTTCCGGCGGATGATGGCGGCGACGCGGGCGGCCAGTTCGGGCATATGGAAGGGCTTGGTAAGGTAGTCGTCGGCGCCGAGGTTCAGGCCCAATACTTTGTCATCCAGGGAATTCCTGGCGGAGATGATGAGGACGCCGTCGGCCTTGTTATCGGACTTCAGTTCCTGTAAAATGGTCAGGCCGTTGCCATGCGGCAGGTTGATATCCAGGATAATACAAGCATAATCATAGAGATGGATCTTTTCCAGGGCCGCATAATAGTCGGTAGCCGTCTCACAAGTGAAGTTTTCGTGGCTCAGATAGGCGCGGATGCTATCTGACAATTCCTGTTGATCTTCTATGATTAGGATCTTCATTAGTGGCGAATATCCCCAAATTTCAGGTGGGAAGTTGTAGAAATTCTGTATTGCCCCGGAACATGGAATTCGACTTTCCCTTCGTAGATTTGGCAAAACGATTTAATGAATTACCCTGGCCGCCGCTTTGCCATCCGCTACCTATCCTTTATCGCCCTTCTGATCTCGGTCCGATCGGCTGCTCAGCAGCCTGTCAACGCTTTACACGCGGAACCTGCCCCTTTGACTACGACTGTACACCAACCGCCGCCTTTCTGGAATGAGATAACGGAATTCAAGCGGCAGGACAGTCTCCAGCATCCGCCTTCCGGAGCCATTCTTTTTATAGGGAGTTCGTCTTTCCGCAAGTGGACCAACATACAGAGTTATTTTCCCGGCTACCCGATCATCAATCGTGGCTTTGGGGGATCCGGCTTTCCGGATCTGATCCGTTATGCTGGAGATATCATTTTTCCTTATCATCCCCGGCAGATAGTGATCTACTGTGGAGACAATGACCTTGCCGCATCCGATTCGGTGACAGCCACAGTGGTATACAATCGTTTTGTCCGGTTGTATACTATTATCCGGTCGAGGCTGAAAGATGTGGACATTGTATATGTATCAATCAAGCCCAGTCCGAGCCGGCAGAAGTTGATGCCCAGAATGGAAGAGGTCAATGACATGATCAGAAATTTTATGGCCAGTTACAGCCATGCGACCTTCGTCGATGTGTATCATGCTATGCTGACACCGCAAGGCCTGCCGATGGACGATCTTTTTATCGGTGACAAGCTGCACATGAATGAGAAGGGATATAAGATCTGGCAACAAATACTTTTGCCCTACCTCGATAAATGATTCATATATTAAGGAATTGTGATTTCTGTTTACCGCCTGCAATTGGTATAAGATATACGTTGACATTTGTGTCGTATGTCGAGAGAAACTACGTTTCGAAGGAAGAAGATCCTATTCATCGTCGGATCTCCTAATCAGACAAGTCAAATGCACCAGGTGGCATCTCTGCTGCCCGAGTACGACACTTTCTTCAGCCAGATCTACAGCAAGCATCCTATCATCCGGCAAGTGGTCCGCAGCGGATTGCTGGACAGGAGTATTCTTGCCGGTGAGTTCAGGAAGAAGGCGGATGCCTATCTCGAACGGCACCATCTTCGTAATGACTATGCCCAGTCCGTCTATCACAATCGGTATGATATGGCTGTGATCTGCACTGACCTGCTGATCACAAAGGAGTTAAGACAGCTCAAGACGGTGTTTGTGCAGGAGGGTATGACAGACCCTGTCACGCCCTGGGGGAAGTTTACCCGCCGCCTGGGCCTGCCCTCTTACTTTGCCGCGAATACGGCCTTCAATGGATGCAGTAATATTTGCGATGTGTATTGCGCGGCCTCTGAGGGCTATAAACAGCAGTTCGGCGGGTGGGGGACGGATGCTGAAAAGATATTTGTGACCGGCATTCCCAATTATGATAATTCCGTTGCCTTACAGAACAATGATTTCCCGCACAAAGGATATGTAATGGTCGCGACGTCGGACATCCGGGAAACTTTACGGAAGGAAGACCGGCCTGCTTTTATCCGCGACTGTGTTAAAATTGCCGCCGGCCGGCCACTGCTCTTCAAACTGCATCCTAATGAGGAAAAGGAGCGGGCCGTTCATGAGATCCGGGCTGAGGCGCCTGCGGGCACGCTGATCTTTACGGAAGGTAATACCGAGCAGATGATCGCCAATTGTACTGAACTGATCACCCAATATTCGACTGTCGTGTATATCGGTATTGCACTGGGTAAGAAGGTGCATTCCTATTTCGATGTGGAAAAATTAAAGCGGCTGGCCCCGATTCAGAATGGTGGCAAGTCGGCCAGCCTGATCGCGGACCTTTGCCGCCGCTATCTTGAGTTTAAAGGGACGAGAGACGAATTCCTGCGGACAGCACGGATCAACACTATAAGTAGTACTCATGAACGTGAAAGATCAGCACATCCTTACCATTATTCAGACCAGGAGGGGATCTACCCGACTGCCTGATAAGGTGTTGATGCCTTTGGGAGGCAAACCGCTCTTCGTCCGACAGGCAGAGCGGGTAAGGGCAGCCAGCCTGTCCGGGCGCGTTGTCATCGCCACCACCACGAACAGCAATGACGATGCTATCGCCGAGGTCTGCCGGCTGGAAGGACTGGACTGTTATCGCGGTGATGCCGCCGATCTGCTGGACAGGCATTACCAGGCGGCGCTGCACTATACTGCGGACACGGTCATCAAGATCCCCAGTGATTGTCCGCTGATCGATCCCGCGCTGATTGACGAAGTCATCGGCTATTGGCTGGACCACACCGGCGAATATGATTTTGTCAGCAATCTTCATCCTGCTACCTGGCCGGATGGTAACGATGTGGAGATCATGACGATGGCCGTACTGGAAACGGCCTGGCGTGAAGCGATACGCCCGCTGGAGCGGGAGCACACTACACCTTACATATGGGAGCGGCCGGAGCGGTTTCGCATTGGCAATGTAGCCATGGGCAGCGGAACTGATTATTCGATGACCCATCGGTTTACGATCGATTACGCGGAGGATTATCATTTTATCCGTGCCGTG
>Ga0302309_10001668_pt1 | contig 19740 bp, 10 predicted proteins | sample III_Palsa_N1_1_FD_200453 | JGI IMG/M metagenome (GOLD analysis project Ga0302309, IMG submission 200453) | Peat permafrost microbial communities from Stordalen Mire near Abisko, Sweden - III_Palsa_N1_1 | ecosystem: Environmental > Terrestrial > Soil > Palsa > Peat permafrost | place: Sweden... | reverse complement strand
CCAGATAATTTGGCTAAACGTTCCTGTAATTTTTCTTTATCGTAATCAGAAGTTGTAGTTTCTATCTGTGACCTTATTTCGCTAACGCGGCCTTTAATGGTATCAGTATCGCCGTTACCATTAATAATGGTAGTGTTATCTTTATCGATAGAGATTTTCTCGGCCTGTCCTAACATGCTCAGGTCGGCGCTTTCTAATTTAAAGCCTCTTTCTTCAGATATAACGGTACCACCTGTTAATATAGCGATATCTTCCAGCATAGCTTTACGCCTGTCGCCAAAGCCGGGTGCTTTAACAGCAGCAACTTTTAACGAACCGCGTATTTTGTTAACTACCAAGGTAGCTAATGCTTCGCCGTCAAGGTCTTCAGCAATAATTAACAATGGCTTGCCGGTTTGTACTTGTTTTTCAAGGATAGGAAGCAATTCCTTCATTGAAGATATTTTTTTGTCGTAGATAAGGATATAAGGGCTTTCCAGCTCTACTTCCATTTTATCAGAATTGGTTACGAAATAAGGAGAAAGGTAACCACGGTCAAACTGCATACCTTCAACAGTTTTAACTTCAGTTTCTGTACCTTTTGCTTCTTCAACAGTAATAACACCGCTGGTGCCTACTTTTTTCATCGCATCGGCAATCATTTCGCCAATAACTTCATCGTTATTTGCCGAGATTGATGCTACTTGTTTAATCTTGCTGAAATCATCGCCAACATCCTGTTTTTGTGATTTCAGGTTTTCAACAACAACTTTTACAGCTTTATCAATACCGCGTTTCAGATCCATTGGATTTGCGCCGGCAGCAACATTTTTAATACCTGCTGTAACAATAGCCTGTGCTAAAACGGTAGCAGTAGTTGTACCATCACCTGCAATATCAGCAGTTTTTGAGGCAACTTCTTTAACCATTTGTGCGCCCATATTTTCAATAGGATCTTTTAATTCGATTTCTTTAGCAACGGTAACACCATCCTTAGTAATTGCTGGTGAACCGAACTTTTTATCGATAATTACGTGACGGCCTTTAGGGCCCAGGGTTACTTTAACCGCGTTGGCTAAAATATCAACACCGCGCTTTAGGGCGTCGCGTGCTTCAATATTATATTTAACTTGTTTTGACATCTCTTTTTTTATTTATTGAATTAGTGATTGACTGAATTATTGATTTGAAATGGAAAAGAATTAATCAATAATTCAATCCTTCAATAATTCAAAATTAATTACAGTACTATATAAATATCCGATTCTCTCATTATCAGGTAATCTTTACCTTCTAAGGTAAATTCCTGGCCGCCGTATTTTCCGTAAAGAACTTTATCGCCAACTTTAATGGATAATGGAATCAAAGTTCCGGTTAGTTCGGCATGTTTGCCCGGGCCAACAGCTACAACTGTACCATGCTGTGGTTTTTCCTGTGCAGTTTCAGGAATATAAATACCCGATGCCGTTTTAGTTTCGGCAGGAGCAGCTTCAACCACTATCCTGTCTCCAATAGGTGTTTTAATGTTTAATGACATTTTATACGTTATTTAAGTTTTATAAAATTTTAGTATGTATCCACTTTCATCATCAATTGTGCCAAGTAAAGCATTTTTTTGTATTTGACTACAATTGCTGTTTTATTGTCAGTTTAGGCTGATAGCAGGTTTTATACACATGGCAACTTAACGTGTAAGTGTCATCGTGTCAGTAGGGTTATTTAGCCAAAAAAGGCTTTGACCGGTAAGGGTCAAAGCCTTTAAACTAAATATTTTTGTTTTATTTTTTAACAGGAGCCGGGGCTTGCTGTTGTGGTTGTTGCTGTTGTTGCGGCTGAGCAGCACCCGGAGCGGTAAACGGTGTTGCTGTAGTATTTGTCGGTTTTGAAATTTGCAGCGTATGCGCTTTTGCAGCCGAGTTATCGGCTTTAGTTGCGCCGCTTTTTACTGCAACGTTAATGGCAAGCGATAATACCATTAAAAATATGGCTAAAAACCAGGTGCCTTTTTCTAAAAAATCGCCGGTTTTTTGTACGCCCATTAATTGTGATGAACTCGAAAAGTTCGACGATAGGCCGCCGCCTTTGGGGTTTTGTATCAATACAATCAGCCCTAAAAGCACACACACAATAATTATAATAATTAATAATAACGAATACATTTCTTTAACTTATATGGTTTTCTTTTCTAACTCTTCAATTTGGCTCGCAAAGTAACGGCTTTTTTCCGGGAATTTCAACATCAATTTTTTATAAACGCCAATGGCTTTCGGATACAGCATCTGGTCGGCATAAATAGAGGCCAGTGTTTCGGTTACCAACGCGTCTTTGTCTTCCGCGCTTTTTTTGGCTTTGTTCTCGTTATCCAGTTTATCGCCGCTTTGCGGTTTAATTTGCGGCACCTCTTGTATAAAGCGTTCTATTATGGTGTCTTCCTTTTTCTTAGGTTTCTCTATAACCGGCTTGGCTTCCGTGCTTTTCTCCAAATCCTCAACCGATGTTAAATGAAAAATATTTTCATAATACTGCTGCTGCAGCTCATCAGGCACGTTATTGGTGATGTTTTGGGTGGTATCCAGCTTAAAGCTCACATACGGCTGGTAAACACTTGCATGTTCCTGACGTGTTTTATCCAGCCACCACATAAAGCTATAAGGCATTTTCTCGTCGTGGTATCTCGATACATCCTGGTGCGCTTCGGCATGTGACGAGTTTTCACCTATCGCCCTTTGCTGCCCGTTTGCCGGGGCCTGCTCGCCAAAGGCACGGTCAAAAACAAAAAAATCTGTCGATACAATATTGCCCAGTATCAGTTTTTCTTCGTCAACACTGGCAGTAACTTTTGGAGCTGATGTTTCCGGCTCGGGAGCAGCGGCTTCTGTAACCGCCTCTTTGGTATGATATTCCGTACGGGCGTTTATATCTTCAATACTTACAATCTCGTCGTAAACCTCATCGTCAATACTATGTTCTAATTCCGGCTCTTTATTTTCGGATTGGATTATTGGCTCAACTATTTGTTCTTCATCCTCGTTCTCATCAATTTCCCACGGTGCAACTTCGCCTATCTCTTCATCAACCGGTTTAAAATATTCCGGTTCGGGTGGGGCTTCTATTATCTCTTCGGTTGTGTGCTCATTTGTACCTGTATCCCATTGTCCGGCATCGCTAATTTCTTCTGTTACCGGCTCATTAATTTCGGTATGGGTTTCCGGTTGGATATAAGGCTCTGTTTCGAAAGCAGGTTCTTCGTATTCGGCAAGGGTCTCTTCAACTTCAGCGGGTATTTCTGTTTCGGTAACAGGTTCTTCTGCCTGGGCAGGCGTTTCCTCAACGGATTCTTCAACTACTTCTGTTCCCACAAAAGGTTCTGCTTCGGTAGCCGGCTCTTCAAATTCAGTATAATTATCGAAAGCTGCTGGTTCATCCGCAGCATTTTGCTCGTCATAAACCTCAGCATCGCTGCTGTCTTTTTCAATTATCGCTTCAGTATACTCGTCGTAGGCCGGGTCATGCTTATCCATTACCTGTAAATCACCTTCAACGCGTGGTTTTGCATGCCCGTTAGCCTGTTTAATTAACTGGCTATCCGGCACATCAAGTAATGCAGCCGCATCGTGGTTAAGTTTATGCAGTAATTTGGGGCTCGAATAAGCGGCGGCGGTTTGTAAATTCCGCCCGTCATCACTATAAGAAAGCAATACCTGCAGCAAACCGCTTTGCGGGTAATCGGCAATCAGTTGCTGCAAATTATAGGCATATTCGCCATCCTTATCAGCCGGATTAGCTAATAATTTATAAAAAAGTTCGGCGCGCCTGTTATTTAAATATTGATCCACTGGGTTGAAACTACAAATTGCCTACCAATTTGCAAAGGCTTTGTTATAAATATCTTGGGTTAGTGCGTTGGTAATGGTTACAATAAGGGCATTTTGCTGTGTTGCAATATCACCGGTAAAGTTACCGGGTTCGCTAAAGGTTTGCTCAAAGCTCAGTTTTTTATCTACATTATTTACATACTTAACACTAACCGAAATGGTTAATGCCGATGCGCTTGCAATTGGCGCAACGTTATTGCTGGTTGCCTGTATAGATGCCGGCGCAATGCTGTACCCTACAATATTACCGGTTAAAACTGCATCGGCCTGTTGGGTTTGTATAATACTAAGGCTGGTACCCGAGCGTATTTCTTGTTTTAGGGCTTCGGTAAAATTCTGACTAAGCGTACTTATTACCTGCGGCGCATCGTTTTCAAAATACCCAACATAGATTGTTTTTAAGCCCTGGGTTGATGCCCCGCTTAATTTTATACTGCACGATTGGTTTACAACAACCAAACAAACAGTTATAATAATACTCGCGAATACTCTTCTCATCTGCTGCTATAAATCTAACTCTTTTATTTTACGGTACAAGGTCCTTTCTGATATCCCCAGCTCATTGGCCGCCAGTTTACGTTTGCCCTTGTGCTTTTTTAACGCCTTGCGAATAAGGTCCGATTCCTTTTCAATTAATGATAGGGATTCTTCTACTTCTTCGGCATCATGCGTTATGTTAAAGTCGGTTTTATTATTAACGGGCTGCTGCAGCGTAAATTGTGCCTCGGGGTTACCCGGCATTTCAATATCGCGGTATAATTGGTTTAGCACCTGCGCATTGTTAGCATGGTTTGATGAAACACCACCATGCTCCACCATATCGGCTACCAGCTTTTTCAACTCTACCATATCACGTTTCATATCAAACAGCACCTTGTACAAAATATCGCGTTCCGAAAAATCTTCTTTGGGCTGGTTATCCAACCGCATCGGTAAATTTCGGTTAACTTCATGCGGAATATAGGTAAGTAGCGTTGGCCCTGTAATGATATGGTTGGTTTCTAAAACTGCCAATTGCTCGGCCATGTTTTTTAGCTGTCTTACGTTACCCGGCCACGAGTAATTTACCAATATCTGCTGCGCTTCGTCATCCATTTGTATGGGCGGCGTGCGGTACTTGTCGGTAAAATCCGAAGTGAATTTTCTGAACAGTAAATAAATATCTTCCTTTCTGTCGCGCAAGGGCGGTATACGTAGGGGTACGGTATTTAAACGATAATACAAATCTTCCCTAAACCTGCCGGAACGTACCGCTTCATAAACATCCACATTGGTAGCGGCAATTACACGCACATTGGTTTTCTCTACTTTTGATGACCCTACCTTAATATACTGCCCCGATTCCAGCACGCGCAATAAACGCGCCTGTGTGCCCAGCGGCATTTCGGCAATTTCATCCAAAAATATGGTTCCGCCGTTCACGGTTTCAAAGTAGCCTTTACGCTCGCCAACGGCGCCGGTATACGCGCCTTTTTCGTGGCCGAATAATTCTGAATCAATAGTACCTTCAGGAATAGCGCCGCAGTTTACCGCGATGAATGGCCCATGCTTACGCGGACTCATCTGGTGTATAATATGCGAAAACACTTCCTTACCGCTACCGCTTTCGCCGGTAATTAACACCGAAATATCAGTAGGCGCCACCTGATTGGCAATATTTATAGCACGGTTAAGCAATGGCGAATTGCCAATAATACCGAACCGTTGTTTTATTTCTTGTATTTCCATTCCCCCAAACCCCCTAAAGGGGCGTTATGTCCGCTTTATTATTTGTTATTTATTATCTATATAATTCCCCCGGCTGCCATTCCATGCAGCCGTAACTCCCCTTTAGGGGGTTTGGGGGATCACTGTTCCCATCAGCGTTGCAGTTGTGCAACGGTCAATGAGCACATTTACATATTGGCCAGGCTTATAATCATCTCCTACCGGGAATACTACCATCACATTCTGGTCGCTCCTGCCAGCGTAATCTTTATCCGACTTTTTAGAGAAACCTTCAATCAGTACTTTTTGTGTGGTGCCTACCAACGCTTTCAAACGCTCGTGCGAATGTGTTTGCTGTTTGGCTACCACTTCCTGCAGTCGGAGTTTTTTAACTGCATCGGGTATATCATCGGCATAGCGTTTGGCTGCTAATGTACCCGGCCTTTCAGAATACATAAACATGTAGGCAAAGTAAAACTGCACATGGTCAAGCATGCTTAAAGTTTCCTGGTGCTCTTCCTCAGTTTCGGTGCAAAAGCCTGTAATAATATCAGTTGATATGGCGCAGCCCGGTATAATACGGTTAATAGCCGCCACCCTTTCCATATACCATTCACGGTCATACGTGCGGTTCATCAGCTTTAACACCCTGCTATTGCCGGATTGTATAGGCAAATGGATGTAGTTGCAAACATTATCATGCTTAGCTATTGCATACAATACATCATCGGTAATATCTTTAGGATGCGAGGTTGAAAAGCGGATACGCAGTTCAGGGCTTATCTGTGCTACCATCTCCAGCAATTGGGCAAATGATACGCCTGCTTTGCTATGGTCAACCGGGTTTATGCCGCTTACATCTTCGCCGGTGGCAAGCACCTGGTCAAGCAGGTCCATCCCAAGCAATTGCTTTTCGCTTTCCGCTTTTTTCTTTTCGCTCTCTGCCGACCATTTATAACTATCTACATTTTGGCCCAGCAGCGTAACCTCGCGGTAACCGCGGTTAAACAATTCGGTACATTCGTTGATAATAGATTGCGGATCGCGACTGCGTTCGCGGCCGCGGGTAAATGGCACCACGCAAAACGAGCACATATTATCGCAGCCACGCATTATAGATACAAATGCGTTAATGCCGTTGCTATTTAAGCGTACCGGGCTTATATCGGCATAAGTTTCCTCGCGTGATAGCAGTACGTTAACCGCGCGCTGCCCACCATCAACCTGCTCAATCAAATTTGGTAAATCGCGGTAAGCATCGGGGCCTACCACAACGTCAACCAGTTTTTCTTCCTCTAAAAATTTTGATTTCAAACGCTCGGCCATACAGCCCAACACACCAACCACCATCCCCGGGTTTTTTGATTTAGCCCCGGCAAATTCTTTCAGCCGGTTACGTACACGTTGCTCGGCGTTTTCACGTATGGAGCAGGTGTTGATGAATATTACATCTGCATTGGTAAAATCGGTGGTGGTTTCAAAACCTTTATCCGATAAAATGGAGGCAACTATCTCGCTATCCGAAAAATTCATGGCGCAGCCATAACTTTCAATATACAACTTGCGGCCATTGTTTTTTCCGGCAATTGGTTCTAAAACCAAAGCTTCGCCCTGCCTGCCCTCATCATGTGTCTTATCCGGAATTAACAAATCCATTAGTGTTCTTTAAATTTTAGTCCGCAAAAATACATAAAATTTAAATTATAGCGTGACAGTTTGTCAGTGATTTAACAAAATCCGCTTTTTGTTGTTATAACGTATATCTATTAAACAGTAAAATGGCAAAAAGTAATACATCCCAAAAAAAATCAAGGCGTATATGGCCCTATATCGTATTGCTAATTTTAGCCATTATCGGTGGCGGCGGTTATTATTTTTATACGAATTATATCGCCCAAAACCGCTGGAAACCTTATTTACAAGCAGAATTAAAGGATTTGGTGTTAAAAGCCAGCGATAGCCTGTACAGTATCCAATATTCTGATTTCGACCTCAATATTGCCTCCGGCAACGCTACCCTAACCGATTTTAAGCTGATACCCGATACCGCAGTATACAACAAATTGGTTGCCCTAAAAAAAGCGCCCGATAACCTGTTTACCCTCAGTGTAAAAAAACTGAGCATTAAAAACATCGGCGCGGTAAAGGCTTATAAGGAGAAAATACTCAACATCAGCAATATTTCTATCGAAAAACCAAGCCTTACGGTGGTAAACAAGCGTTTTGATTACAACGATACCGTAAAAATTGGCAAACAAAAAAGCCCTTATGAGCTCATTAAAAAAACATTTAAGCAGCTGCATATCGATTCTATTTCGTTAAAGGATATCAGCCTGAATTATATCAATAAAAGTAATGCAGTTGAAAAACACACCGCGTTAAAGCACCTTAACATTAATATTTCTGATATCGCTGTCGATTCGCTTTCGGACCACGATACCAGCAGGTTTTATTATACCAAAGGGGTTGAGGTTACGATTGATGGCTATAAAATTGCCACACCCGATAGCTTGTATAAGGCCAGCATCAGCCGCATTTATTTTTCCACTTCAAAAAGGCTTATTTATCTGGATGGGGTATCGTTTTTGCCACGGTATAATAAAACTGATTTCTACCTCAAAACACATGAGGCAGCCGGCGATATCTATAATTTAAAGTTTAACCGCATAGGTATTACTGATATTAATTTGCAGAAATTTTTACGCGAGCAAAAGCTTTACGCCGGTACACTTAATATAGCCAATGCCAGCGTACAGATATACAGTAACAATGCTTACAAAGGGGTAAAATCTTCAAAAATTGGTAAAGACCCCGAGCAGGCCTTACAAAAAGTTGCGCTGGATATGCACCTTAAGCGGTTAAATATCAAAAACACGCTTATCAATTATTCCGAAACGGACGCTACATCGGGTTATACCGGGGTTATTACCTTTAATAATACCAACGGCTATATATTAAACGTTACCAATGATGACGATATTAAAAAGGTAAACCCTTACATGATAGCGCATATAAAAACGCGTTTTATGAATACTGCCGATTTAAACGTGAATTTTAAATTTAACCTTGCATCAAAAGCCGGGGCGTTTAATTACTCGGGCTCATTGGGCAAGTTTGACGGGCGCGTACTGGATAAACTGGTTAAACCGCTGGCGCTGGTGCATGTGCAATCGGCGGATATTGACCGGTTAAATTTTAATGTTGATGCCAGCAATTACAGCGGCAAAGGGCACCTGGAATTTTACTATAAAAACCTGAATGTGCAGCTGCTTAAAAAGGTGCAAGGCAAAGCCGAGCTGCAAACACAGGGCTTTATATCAAAATTGGCAAATACACTGATTATTGAAAAGGATAATCCGGATAAGAAAGGTAACTTTAGGCCTGGCCCTATTGATTTACAGCGCGACCCAACGGTGTCGTTTTTCAGCTTTTTATATAAGGCTTTGTTAGATGGCCTAAAACCCAGCGTAGGTTTTGATAAAAAAACCGAAAGTAATGTAAACAAAGCCATAATAAAGGTTAATAATATTGTAGATAAGTTTAAACAATTTAAAGCAAACCGCCAGCTAAAAAAACAACAAAGGCAGCAAGCCCGAGCGGCAAAAAAGCTGGCTAAAATGCAGGCAGATTCAACAAAAAATAAATAATGGCTCCTAAAATTGTAATTCATAAAAAACACAAAATTTGGCTGGGCATTTTAGTTGGATTTGTATCGGTAATATTAGTTTTGGCGCTTTTGGTAAACAGTTACTGGTCGCCAATATTTGCAAAAAAGGTTAAGAGCGTTGTTTTAACTGCCAGCGACAGCCTGTATAATGTTGATTTTTCCAAAGCCGAACTGCATGTTTTACGGGGAAAGATAATTATTTACAACATCAGCCTTAAGCCCGATACTGCCGTTTACAACCGCCGCAAAAAACGGCACCTGGCCCCCAATAACTTAGTAGAACTGCATGTAAAGCGCTTGGTTATTGACCATTTTCATCCCTTTGATTTATACTTTGACCATAAGGTAGAAATTGGCGATATTATTTTAAACGAACCTGATGTGGTAGTTAGCTACCAGCTAAACCATAAAACCGATACGGTAATAAAAGATAACCGTACGGTATGGCAAAAAATGTCTAAAACGATTCACTCCATACATATTGGTGGCATATTTTTAAACGACATCAGGTTTAAATACAGCGATTATTCGGGACACAAGGTAGCTATATCCGAGCTGAAGGAAATGAGTGTAAGCGCCAATGATTTGCTGATAGATTCGGCTACGCAAAAAGATAAATCGCGCCTGTTATATTGTAAGGATATAGTAGCTGAATTGAATAATTACAAGGGCCAAACCCATAGCGGCCTGTATACTTACACCGTAAAGCACCTCAAGCTTTCAACGCATACTTCGCAGTTAAATATGGAGGGCATTACGCTTGAGCCTGTTAGTACTGCTGATTTTTTCAGCAAAACTAAAAAAGACCGCTTTACTTTAAATCTCGATTCACTTCAACTCAACAATTTCGATTATTTAAGCTATCATAAATACCGCACGGTTAACGCGTCTGTACTCACCTTAAAAAATGGAACGTTTGCGTTGTTTAATAACCCTAATAAGACCAAAAAGCAGGGTGTAGATAAAATCATGAGCTTCCCCGCTGTTATTTTAAATAAGCTAAGTACCAATTTAAAGCTGGATACCATTATAGTAAAGGGTATTAATGTTGCTTACAGCGAATACAACAAAAAGTCGTATCAAACCGGCACTTTAAAGTTCAACAATACCAGGGGGCGTTTTTTAAATATCACCAACAACAAAGAGGCGCTGTTAAAAAATAGCATCAGCACAGTGCAGCTTACTACCCGCTTTATGAACAGCGCTAACCTGGATGTTTTTTTCAGCTTTAATTTAACTGACAAAGATGCCGCATACAGCTATAAAGGCAATTTGGGGCTGATGGACCTGCAGGCCATTAACCCTGCTGTAATGCCACTGGCCATGGTAAAAATAACATCGGGCACTATTAAGCAATTAAGCTTTGACATACATGCCGACAGCCATATCAACAAAGGAAAAGTAAGCGTTTTGTATAACAACCTTAAAGTAAAATTATTAAAGCCTGATACCACTTATAACACTTTATCAGGAAAATTTATTGAAACCATGTTTGCCAATTTGTTTATCATAAAACATGACAACCCGGATAAGGCAGGCGAACCTGCGCGAACCTTTAATGTTACTTATATGCGCCCTAAAGGCTCGCCATTTTTTAAAACCATTTGGGCAACCCTGCTCAGCGGAATTAAACCTTCGGTAGGGTTGGATGTAAAAACCGAACAAGCTACACAGGCTAAAATGGCTGCGCAAACTTCAAAAAAACAGCAGCACCTGGCAAAAAAAACAGCACGGCAACAGCGCAGGGCAGCAAGAAAACTTAAACGCGAATTAAAGAAAGAACAAAAGAAGGATAACAGCTAAAATTATTGCAGCAGCAACTTCAGGTTTATACCCATGGTAGAGAATGAAGTATTAAAACTTTGCGAGGTATATGGCCGGGTGATGTTTGAATCATAAAACAAACTCATATCAAACCTGGAGTTAAGGGCGTAATCAATAGATGGGTGATAGGTGATATTTTCGGCGCCTGATGATATTTGCGCGGCGGCAAGGTCGGGCTGGTAAATAAAGGTTTTATCGTTTCGCAGCGCGAAGGTTAGGTTAAAGGTGAGGTCGTTTTTAAGCAATACACTTTGAAACATCCCAAACGGGAACCTGAAATTTTTGGCTTTATAGCCAAAACCGATCACAATATCATCTTCATTTTCCTGGGCAAGCTGGCTGTTTAACAAGCTGAGGCTTAAGGCGCGGCTTTTACGGTATTCCAAATTGGTAGTTATGCCATCCTTAAAACGTATATCAGCACCCAACAGCGGCGTAAACTCTTCAAATATGGTAACCTGCGAAAACTGGTACTTTGGCAAAAAGTCGTTATTAATATCGCGCGAGCTTACATCGCCGTTATCTTCCTGATATTGCAGCAGAGTGGTATATCCGCCAACGTTATAGGTTGAGCTGTAGCCGTGTTTCAGGTCTATCGACTCAAATATATTGGCAAAAAACGGAATTTTGCTTAACCCATCGTAGGTAATCTGCCAGTTTGGTATAGGTATATCCGGGAACTGGCTCAGGTTTGAATTTGCGGCATCCTTGCCCGTATAAGCCGCCAGGAAGGCCGGCACCAATACGTTTTGCGAATTTGCACCGTATCCATCAGCATAACCCCCGGTAGTTAAGCCCACCGAGTTAGGGTTAAGCTTGCCCAGCCGCTGCGAAATTTCGGTACGGTTATCCAAAAACTGTTCATATACCGTTGAGGTATTATTTACGCCGCTTATTTTTGAGAAAGCAGTAGCTATAGTCATATAGGATATGCTATAATCGCCCGTAGTAACCGGCGACAGGTTTTCGAAGCTGCCGGTTTCATCATCAAACTTAAAATTGGTTTGATAGGTATGGTCCTGCGTTTTAAATGCGGTTAGTGTAATGCGCAGGCCATTAATAGGTTCAAGCGTACCGTTTAAGTGTAAATCTTCATTATAGGTACGTACGTATAACTGGTCCTGCAAGGTATCAGCCGAAATCCATCCTTCTGCAACCGCTTTTGCCCTTATATCTGCCTGGCTGCCCAATAAAAAGCCTATGCCCGGCGCGCTGTAATTAGGGTCCTCGCCAAATATGGTTGATTGCGGCAGGTAACCCGGCAAAAATGTACCATCGGTACGGGTATAGGTTCCGTTTATATTTTTAATACTGGTTAATAAGCCGAGTAAAAATTTCTTAAAGCCCGGCGCATCTGCCTTAGTCCCGTTTCGCAAAAACGCGAATTTTTTGTATAACGAGATAAAGTTTAGCGTTGGGGTTACCACTATGGTGCGCGAGTTTTGTATACTGTTGCCCACATCAAATTGCGGGTCGGTTATAGAAAACGCGGGTTCGGCCAGCCAGCTAAAGTGCGTGCTATAGCTTGCGGTGGCGGTTACCCAATCCAGGCCCGGTAATTTATTTATAGGCACTGTATAAGCCAAACCAATAGTGTGGTTATAATTGGTGGTGCGGCCAAAGTGCTTTAAACTGTTCCATAACGAATCTTCTCTTATGCCATTAAGCGGTCCTTCAGGCTCATCAACAACAGAGAGGTCGGTAGCATCAATATTCAGCGTTAATGATTTGGTAAGGTTCCAGCCTATGCCAAATATCCTGGTTATATCAAAGGTATTGTTATAGGTTGTTGGTATCAGTATAATATTATCCGGGTCGTTATTTCTTAAGGTTGTTTGTTCGTCCTGCCTGTCAAACTCAATACTCATGTTTAACCGGGTAGGTACCAAATCGAAATTTATCTCCTTGAAAACCTGCAGCACATTGCTTTTGATAATCTTATCAAACGGACTAATATATTTGGGCTTGGTTGTAAAATTATAGCCTATTGCCAGCCGGTAAGTTTTTTCATATTCGGATAGCGTATTAAAATCATGGTATTCATAATCGGTATAAGCATACGTAAAATTAAAGTTTTGAATGTCATAAACATGGCTCGGCGCCGTTGGGCTTGTTTTATCAATATGTACGTTGGTAAAATTGATACTGTTACGTTTTGTAGACTCTTCGGCGGCATTCTTTATCGAGTCCTTTTGCTTGGTGCTGGATGCCGCTTTAATGGTTTGGCTCAATAAAATATCCGGCGATGCAGGGTCGTACAAAGGTGTGCTTACCTGCGATGATACATCGATATAAGTAGGTATATGCACACCGCTTTTTGCCGGGAAGAATTTGCCCAACTCCACATTGGCAGCAACTTCGTAGTTAGTGGTGTTATCAAGGGTGCGGTCGCCAACTTGTGAATCCAGCGTACCAAAACCTGCCGAAGTATGGCCGCCCGTAACGGTAACGTCGCCAAAATCTGCCAGCTTCATATCGGCTTTTCCTATTGCCGCCCAGCCGTCGCGCTCCACAAAATCCGTCAACCTCAATTCATCAAACCACACAATGCCCGAATGGGTCATGCCGTCATCCACGTTGGGGTTATTCCCTTTATACGGGTTGCGTATACCCAGCATCACAGTGGTTAGCCGGCTTAAATCGGGTTGGCCCATAATGGTAATTTTATTTGTACCAACGGTTATGGTATAAGGTACTGTTAAAGGCCAGGGCTGCCCCTTGTATTTAGCATTATCGCGCGCCAGTTTTGCCGTAGTCAGTATTGATAGCTGCAAATCCAGTTCATTGGCTGCGGGCCAGATGCTATTAACGCTGCTGGTACCCGGCGGCGTAACCTGCAATGGTATTTCACATTCGTAATAGTTATTTACATAATCAAGCCCCAGGCGTATAAAGGCGCTTAAATCATTATCCTTCAATTGCTCGTTTGGTAATGCTTCGGCGTGTATAAACATTTGCAGGGTTTTATACGATCGGAGGTCGTTGTTAAAAGTTTTAAATGCTGCCTGCGAATATCCATCCTTCAAATTATTAACAGTTAATGATAATGATTGCTCGTTAAGTTTGGTGTTGGCATTAATACCGTTGTAATTAGTTTGGCGCTGTATGCCCGGCGGTGTAACATAAGGTATAGGTGTACGGTTGCTATTCTCTTCAATATTAACAGTACCTACAACCAGTGTTGAATTATCGGGCACAGGGTTTATAATGGCCGGGTCGGCAATTACGTTTAAGGGGCTATTATCCGAGTTATAAGCACGCCAGTCGCCCCTTACCAGCGCCAGTTCAGCAAACCGCAATACCGATGTATCGGCAAAATTGGTCATAAACATCCGCACAAACCCTATCGATTTAAAATCCTGTATGCCGCCTACCGCTGTTTGATAATTGGTGATAGGAACACGAAACTGGTACCATGTATAGCTTTGGGTAGTACCATTTGCAAGTTTAACCTGCGAGGTTATCTTATCATTTACAAAACCCTGCCCAACCACTAAATCTTTAGGCCGCATGGATACACGGTACTCAAAATACTCGTCGTCCTGGTTCATGTTGTTATCATGGTTTATATCCTCGCCATCCGGCAAGGATGTGGATGCCGAGGTTTGCACCCCCAGCGCAGCTTCGGCCTGTTGCGATGTTTGCGAGTTGCCTTCCGTGCCATTATACCTGCTGTACCGCTGCAAAATACCGGCGTTAGCCTGGTCTAACGCTGGCCCCTGGTAATATTGGTAATCATCAGATGATGGGTCGCTTGCGTAAACGGCTGCGGCTTTAGGTGTTAAAACACCCTTAAGTTTTTGTACAACGGTGCCAAACTTCACCCGTTCATCTGCATCGCCCAACCCGTCTAAACCAACATCCTGTAGTTGCCGTGTGCTGGGGTCGCTGTCAAAAGCATCCACCACCGGCTGTATTTTGCTTACCCGTCCCCAAACTGTGGTATCAACAGTGCTATAATCGCCATTTACAGGTAAAGCATTTTCAATACTTTTTCTTCCATCCTTCAATATATCTTCTGATATGCTGCCCAAATCAAAATACAAATCGCCACCTGTTGAGTTAGGCTTGTTTATAAAAGGGTCGAGCACCCAAAACTCAATATAGGTTACATTCAGCGCCTCAAAATCAGTACTGGATATGGCGCGGAACATACCGCCCCAGTTATTTGCCGGGTTTTGCAAAGTACCATCGTTATTAACCTGGGTAGTATAGTTATACGGGCCGCGGGTGTTTGGGTAATAAGCCAAATCAAGCGTAGGCAATATCAGCGGCTGCCCTGTTACCGATTGCTCTTGTGGGAATACTTCGGTTTGTAAAACCTCACGCGTATAGGGGTTTGATAATTCGTTGCGCGAGATATGGCTGTTTGACGATGTATAAAATATAGGGTCGATATTATAAAATGCGAGGCGGGCCCTGCGGAAACCGTAACTCAAATCATCAAACCGCTGCGACTCGGGGAATAACTCCGGCGTAGCCGAAATTTGCCAGGCGTTGGAGCTTTTCAGGTCGATATCCGATTGGCTGTTCTCAAAATCATCCAAATAAGCGGTCCCATTTTTCGACCCCGCGTAATTTAAAACGCCTGGCGTACCCGGCAGCAGTTGGGCAAATTCGCCGCTTAGGTTTATGGCCGACGGCGCCTTGGTATGCATAAAGGGCAGCTCATCCACCAGTTTGGTTAACAGGCGCGAGTCCGAACTATAGTTTCCATCCAATCCCCAAATAGTGTTTGATACCGATCCATCGCCAATGGCTTCGTTTTGCGAAACAGGCTCTTCCGTTAAGTGCATAATAGTTGCGCCTAATGATAATTTCGGGCTTACCTTATAATCAAACCTCGAGCCATATAATGATTTTTCCTGCACGCCAAACAACTCATTGTTTTCCAAATTCACGGATATGGGCTGGCCCGATGCAAGTATGGATTGGTTAAGCATCGTTAACGTACCCGCGTTATAATCTACGGTATAATCGGTGCCCTCAACCAGTTTTGTGGCCCCGGACGTGACGACGACCGAGCCTTGCGGAATATTAGTAGCATTCAACTGGTAAACCGAGCCTCCCTGCGAAGTATAAGTACCCTCTATCACATACCTATTTTGGGTAGGAAAAAATTGCTGCGCGACGGTTTGCGTGGAGTCATACAACTGCTGGTACACGTACTCACTTACTAAACTCTGCTCTCCTGGGGCAAATTTCGCCGCCAAATCGGCGCCAAAGGGCTCAACTTCCGGGAATATCAGGAAACCGTTTTTCGAATCAATGGTAATACCTTCCAAAAAGTCAAAATAACCATCGGGTTTCTTTTCATTTTGCGCGTCCAGGTTATCCAAATCGGTTAACTGTATCCACAATTTGCCGGTGGTATTTTTACCATCAGCCATAATTTGCTTCGCGATGCCCGATTTATTATCCAGCCGCGATATATCCATTTTAAAATTGGTAGGGCTAACCTGGTAAGCATTAAGCGAATAGATATTTTTCATCATCAATTGCCAGGTAGGTAAATTGGTTTTTAATATCGTATTCTTCAGCAATTTTACATACAGCACACTGGGCGTATTGGTATTTACCGCGCGGTCGCTCGAAAATTCACCCACCTGGTAGGTTACGCCGTTATAAGTGTATTGGTACGCAACGGCCAATACCTGGGAGTTATTTAAAGGGTAGTTTAACGAGATATAACCCAGTTGTGGCTGCAGGGTGTAATCCTTGTTCTGTACCAACTGGTGGGCATATGTTAATTGGGCGTAGTTATCCGAACCGCCTGTATTGGCAAAATAGGTGGCAATAGCATTGGAGTTGGTTAAACGCGCATTGGCTGGTATATTTTTTAGCAGGGTATTTGATTGCTGCGGAAAGCCCGGTATATCACTATTTGCAGGCAAGCCCGAATAAGCCGGGCCGCCCTGTATCAGGCGAGTATTGTAAGGCTTGTTTTCGCCCAAATCCATAAACGCCAGCACATCACGCGAGTTGGTGGTGGCATTGGTGGTATTGGTAGTCCAAACCTCAATCTTGGTAATATTTACGTTGGAGCTGATAAGGGGGATATTGGCAAGCGCCCTATCGTAATTATTACGGAAATACTGCGCCAAAAAGAAGTGCTTATTGGCATCGTAAGCATCTGTAGTAATCTTAAAGGTCCCCTGTTCCGACCCATTGGTAATGGTAATGGTTTTTGACTGCGACCGTTGCTGCGACATGATGCTGGTCATGGTGAGCTTACCAAATTTCAACTTGGTTTTTACGCCGAACAATGCCTGCACACCCTGTATAAGCGTGGTATTAAGTGGCATGCTAACGGTACCGGCCTGTATCTCCTGGATAATATCATCATCCTTGCCCTTGTAATCAAACTTTACCTGGTTATCAAACTGGAACTGCGACTGCGTATTGTAATTGGTATTAAAGGTTAAATTATCGCCAATATTACCAACAACATTCAGCTGTATTTGCTGGTCGAAATTAAAGTTAAACTGGTCGCGCTGCTGGGTATTAAATAAAGGGTTATCATTTTTATTTAACTGCCCCTCAAATATAGCAGCGGCCGAGCCCTGTGCCTTTATATCGATATTCTCGCTGCCGAAAATACGCTCAAAAGTTTCGCTGCGTACTTTTATTTGCGGTATAAAGCCGGGTTGCTGCGATTGATAAGCATATTGGTCTGACAGTTGCTTAAAATAATCGCGCTCGCTTTGCTTCTGTTTTAATGCCAGGTATTCGCTAAAGGTAAGGTACTTTGGAGGGCGGTAAAGCATATTGCCAACACGCTCATACAATACATATTGATTAGTGGCGGCATCGTACTCAATGGTACGCACCAAATTGGGCGGGTCGTTATCAAATATGCCCTCGCGCAGCCGTAAGTTGTTTGATTCCTGGTAGTTAAATGGTGTTTCAACCGTGACCGAATCTTTTTTCGCCGTGGTTTGTTGTGCAAATGCCTCTCCCACCCCGCAAAATGCAGAAATAAATAAAAAGCACACTACAATTCTGCACGTAAATTTCGGGGTCAAAAATCAATCAAATTATAGGTAATTATAAACTTTTTAGCGCAGATTTTATTAACTGTTCAATGGTTAATTCATCAGCGTTTTTATTAATTTCTTGTTCAAGTACTTTTTCGGCAGCGTTGCGCGCAAAACCCAGCATAACCAGGGCCGATAGCGCTTCATCCTTCACCGTTTTGTTTAATGGCGTAACCGTTAAAGTATCCGGGCCCTCCTTACGTAATTTGTCCTGCAGCTCCAGTATAACGCGCTGCGCCGATTTGGGGCCGATGCCTTTAATGCGCTGTATTAATGCCACATTGCCGCTAATAATAGCGGTTTGAATTTCTAAAGGAGTGATAGACGATAGCATCATGCGGCCGGTATTTGGCCCAATGCCCGATATAGATATTAAATGTAAAAACAGTCGGCGTTCGCCTTCATCAGCAAAGCCGTACAAGCTGTGGGCATCCTCTTTTACATATAACCAGGTGTAAAGTTTGCAACGTTCGCTGTTGCCTAATAAGGAATAGGTATTTAACGATATATTGATATGGTAACCCACTCCGCCGGCATCAATAACCACGTAAGAAGGGCTCTTAAAAACTAATTTACCATCAATATAAGCGTACATGTTTTTTCGATATTATTATGCTTTAGTATTATTAATTTATTAAGCGGTTACCTTTTCTTTTGCCTGCGCGTTAACCACAGCTATAGTAACCATATTTACAATTTCCCTAACCGAGCTGCCTAATTGCAACACATGCACTGGTTTTTTCAGACCTAACAAAATAGGCCCTACAGCTTCGGCATCGCCAATTTCCTGCAATAATTTGTAGGCAATATTACCCGACTCCAAATTAGGGAATATCAGCGTATTTGCCGGCCTTCCATTTAAGGTAGAAAAAGGGAAATTATCGGCAAGCAAATCCGAGTTTAGGGCGAAATTGGCCTGCATATCCCCATCCACAACCATGTCAGGATATTTATCGTGTAATATACGCACTGTTTCGCGGGTTTTCTCGGGAATTATGCCTTCGTTTGATCCAAAATTTGAGTACGATAACACTGCAACTCTCGGGCTCACATTAAATTCGCGCACCGAGCGTTCAATCAGTACCGTAATATCCACCAGTTCCTGCACCGTAGGGTTAACATTTACCGTGGTATCGCCAAAAAATACAGGGCCTTTTTGGGTAATCATCATGTACATGCCTGCAACACGGTTTATACCGGCTTCGGTACCAATAATTTGAAGCGCCGGTTTAATGGTACTGCCATAATCCTTGGTTAAGCCGGATATTAAAGCATCAGCCTCGCCAAACTGTACCATGCACGCGCCGTAATAATTACGGTTAGTTAACAACTTGCTCGATTCGGCAAGTGTAATGCCCCTGCGCTGGCGTTTTTTGTATAAATACTCAGCGTATTCTTTCGATTTTTCCGTGCCTTCTCTCGGATCAATGATTTCCACATCGCCCAAATACAGGTCGTTTTCCTGCAAAATTTCGCGTATCCTGTCAGCATTGCCTAATAAAATGGGGGTGGCAATACATTCTTCTTTTACTATTTGGGCGGCTTTTAATATTTTGTAGTTATCAGCCTCGGCAAAAACCACGCGCTTAGGGCTTTGTTTGGCTTTGTTGGTAAGGTTACGCAGCAATTTGTCATCCGTACCCACACGGGT
>Ga0302309_10001666_pt1 | contig 19755 bp, 17 predicted proteins | sample III_Palsa_N1_1_FD_200453 | JGI IMG/M metagenome (GOLD analysis project Ga0302309, IMG submission 200453) | Peat permafrost microbial communities from Stordalen Mire near Abisko, Sweden - III_Palsa_N1_1 | ecosystem: Environmental > Terrestrial > Soil > Palsa > Peat permafrost | place: Sweden... | reverse complement strand
TATGGCGCAGCGGGCGCAGGCAGCGCTATCGAAATTGAAAACGGCAATACTTTTGCAAACACCGGCACTGTAAATATGAACACCGGTTCATTCAGTGGTTCAATAATTGGTACAGGGCTTATATCCAATACAAATGCCATAAATATAAATAACGCGGGCACCTTTGGTACTTCAGGTACTTTAACAAATAGCAGCGCCGGCAATATTAAACAAAGCCTTGGGGTTTTTACAGTTGTAGGATTGGTAACAAATTCCGGGGCCATAACTAAAACCGGCGGCGCGTTTACAGCCGGCGCGTTAACAAACGTTGGCACTACCGGTATTATCACCGGCAACACAGGCAGCGGCACCAGCACAACAACAGTTACCGGCACATTTACCAACAGCGGCAAATTAACATGCAACGCCGAAACCGTTACTTTTAATGGCGATTACACAGCCTTAACCGGCGCCACATTTACTGCAGGCACCGGCATGGTTTATTTTGGCGGCGGCACACAAGCGCTTTCCGATAATTCTACCGCGGGTACAACGTTTAATAACGTAACATTTAACGGCACAGGCACGGCCACCATGGGCTCAGGTTTAGGTAATTTTGCGGTATCAACAACGGGCACCTTAACCATGGTAACTCCCGAAAAATTAGTTGCCGGCCCTACCGGTATTAGCAACACTGCCGGTTATTTAACCCTTAATTCTAATGCTACGGGCACAGCCTCTATTGATAAAATCATAAGCCCCTCTACCTCAACCATCAGCGGCAATGTAAACGTGCAGCGCTATATTACCGGTAGCACCAGCAGCTACCGCGGCTACCGCCTATTCGGCTCGCCTACTAACGTAAATGCTTCGGTAGCTTTCGCAACTACCCAAATGTATATGGGCTTATATTATATTGGCAATCCTCCTGCCGGCGCGCCTACAGGTGCCTTAACAGGCGGCCCTACCGGCGGTGGTTTTACCTATAGCATGACCAACCCATCTCTTTATTTGTATGATGAAACACGCGCCAGCAGCGCAACGTCTTATGTTTCGGGCCGTAATGTTGGTGTGGCTGCTATAACAGGCAGCACCGCATACACCATCAGTTATTTTACAACCACAGGTGCCACCGTAGCAGGCTATAAAATACCTGCAGGCAGTGCTTATTTGATGTATTTTATTGGGAATACTACTCACACCACCGTTACTAACCTGGTACCCGAAAACACCACTACAACTGATGTTGGTTATCTTAACCAGGGCGATATCCCGGTATATTTCGGCAGCTTCGGCGCTACGTCAAGTATCAGCACTACCATACCGCATACCAACAATGGTTACAACCAGGTGGGCAACCCTTATGCCAGCACCATCAGCCTGGACCAGGTGGCTACTGATAATTCTTCCGTTAATTCTATTTTTTATGAGCTTAGCCAGCCGGGCGGTACTTATGTGGCCTATCATTCCGATCATACCACTTCAGATGCGCGTGCCAGTAAATATATCGTAAGCGGGCAAGGCTTTATTATTAAATATGCTACCGGCGGAACCGGTATATTTACTTTCCATGAGGATCAAAAGGTAGCTTACCCAACCGGAATGACTACTACTACTGGCAGCACCACTACCGGTACATTTTTGCTCGATCAGCCATACAATTCATCGGCAACCGTTGTTCCGGATGCGCAAACCGTACCAAAAACAGCTACTACGCTTGCCGTGCAGGATACGCCTGTAATCAGCGGCCTGCACCTGCAGTTAACTAAAGATACCGCCAACTTTACCCAAACCGGTATTTACTTCGCCCCCGGCCGCACCGATGCCTTTAAAGATGGCGAAGATGCTATTGACCTTGACGGTACCGCGCCGGTGGTTTACCTGTCCAGCTACTCTACCGATGGTACAAGGCTTTCTATTAACGAACTGAGCCCTTATACAAAAGGCAAAAGGGTAAAGCTTTATGCCAGGGCCACAAGCAGCGGCTTGTACCATATTTCACTCAATGATATCCAAAGTATGGATACGGTAAATTATAATGTGTTTTTAGTTGATAATAACCAGAAGGATTCGCTGGATATGGTGCGCTATAAAACCTACGCTTTTAACATCAACACTGCCGATACCACTACTTTTGGCGCTAACCGTTTCGTATTGGCCATTGAGCCAAGGCCCATGGCCAGGTATCAGTTAGTAACCTTTACCGGCCAAAAAGCTTCAGAAGGCGTACTGCTAAATTGGGTAACTTATAACGAAGGCGATTTTACCGGCTTTGTGCTGCAAAAGTTAGTAGGAGGCAAGTATGTTTCGCTCGACAGTCTGCAGAGTACCGATGTAAGCAAGTACAGCTACACCGATATCAACCCCATAACCGGCAGTAACACCTACCGCCTGCAACAAAGCGATTTTTATGGCAACATCACCTATTCGGCGCCCGTAACTATAATTTACGGCATTACACCCGGCAGCGGCGATTTTTTAATTTATCCTAACCCCTCAAGGGCCATGATAACCATAAATACGGGCACATTAACCCCTGCAAACACCACGCCCAATTACGTATACAGTATATACAATACCTCGGGTTTACTGGTAGGCCAAAAAACTGCCAACAGCGTAACCTGGACCGAAGACCTGAGCAATTACAAGGCTGGTATGTATATTATTGTGTTGAAAGATAACAACGGAAAGTTAATTGGGAAATCTAAATTCATAAAAACTAATTAACAGTTGATAGCTCAATCATTCTTTCGCTGCGTCTTCTGTGCTCCAATCTCAGTGCACTCTGCGGTTAATCTAACCACAGAGATCACAAAGCAAGGCACAGAGAACACAGAGCATTTAAGAGCAAACAAGAAAACTTTCAGATTAGTAGTACAGAACAATTCCCTACCCCGCAGCCCTATCCTTCAAACCCAAATTCGCTTTAATCTCCTTAATTTCAATTTCATAAGCGCGCATACGTGCGTGTAAAATATCAACCTCGGTGCGCAGCATCTGTATTTCGGTAATCAGTTTGGCCGAGTCGGGTTTGTTAATTTGTTTTTCGCCGGTGCCCAGTATCAGCCACTCGGGCGAGTATTTGAGCTGGAAACAAAGCTTGCGGATGAGGTAATAGCTCATCTCCTGCTTCTTGTTTATTACTTTGCTGATGAAACCCTGGTCTACACCAATAGCGTTGGCAAGGGCTAGCTGCCCGCCATGATCTTTTACAATCACTTTTAACCGTTTTACTATTGCTTCGTCAGACATTGTGCCTGCAATAATAAACAAACTCGGTATAAAAGTGAAATGCTTAATTAATGTTCAGGAATTTTTGGGGGATTAGTTTTTTAGCCGATTTGCTCAAAGCGCATATCTTTTATTTCGTGTACCATTTTAAGCAAGCCATTAAGCTTTTGCTGGTAATCATTTAACGATACCTGGCCGCATTTATAACTGTTAATTACTTCATCCAGTTGCGATGCGATGTATTGCCTGGCAGCCTCGTTCATATTTATACGCCCGCTTAAACCGTTAGCGGTTAAATTGCCATACAGCATGGTTTTTAACGATTCCAGTTTATGCCCGGCAGATTTAAGTAGAAACAACGGCTGCACATCGCTAACCTCTTTGCTTAATTTGCTTACCCTGCGCCTTTGCTGTTTATCAAACTGCAAAATCATAACCACAATTACTACCCCAATAACTAAAAAGTAAAAAAACACATCCATCTCACTGTAAATTAAAGTTTTAACCACCACGATAAAACCATTGTCTTATAAATACGTGGGATGGTTGTTTACGGTTGCCCGCTTTAACTTGTTACAGTATTTTTAATATTTTTTACATAAAGGAAATTAATTTGCGTTAACAAGACAACCTCCACTACTCACTATTCACCACTCACCAACACCTTCTCATAACAATAAAACCGCAAATTAGGCCTGAACCGGAAAGCAGTATCGCCCATAAACTCGTAGCCCATTTTTGGGAAAAGGCGGCGCGTTGCCTTGTTATTGCTGTTGGTATCAATACGTAATAAGTATATGCCCCGTTCCAGGGCTACCTTCTCGGCCTGCAGCAATAAAGCCTCGGCAATACGCAAACCGCGATGATGTATGCTAACCGCCAGGCGATGGGTAACAATAGCTATTTCGTTGGTATCCATACCCACATTAGCGTATTCGGCTTGCTGGTCGGTAGTAATGGCGGTAACACCTGCAATTTGCCCGTCAATCTCGGCAACCCAAAGCTGGTTTTGATTAATATCGCCGGTAAAAACCCCGGCGTTAGGATAAGTACTGTTCCACTGAAAATTACCCGAAGCATTCATCAGCGGCACCACTTCGGCAACCAGATGCATTATAGGTTCAATATCATTTAAAGTAGCAAGGCGGATATCCATGTTTTGAATTGAAAATTCAAAAGTAAAAATTCATAAGGGACTGGCAAAAATCAATTATCAATGATGAGATTCAATAACACCACTTATTATTACCACCACTAAAACTAATACATGTATTAGTAAAGATGGCAAGTAAACTTTGCCACGCCTTATTGTCAAAACACCATTAATTACTAATAAAACCATGGTGGATAAAATAGCAAGAAAAAAAGAAAGTACATCTAAATTAGGAGTACATGGCCCGCTCCGGTAGTTTTTATTGGTGTTAAAGTAAATAACTATCGGGCAAATTATTAAATAATATAAAACCGTTTTAAAAGCCGGTTTTTCCCATAACGTATTCATATACATCAATCCCGTGTTAACTAATCTGTTGGAATTCTTTATTTTAGAGGATAAAAAAGTTCGATTGTTACGGTAAACCCGACACACTTCAACATTCATTATTCGAAATTCGATGTTCGATATTATTAAAGTCTCCCCTCCTGGGGGAGATTTAGAGGGGGCTAATCTTCCCTCACAATCCCTTCCACCTCATCAAAATAAGCCAGCACGGTATTAAAAAGCTCCTGGTCTCGGCCCTCCACCCAACGTAACGATACAAACACCCGCTTCCCAAAATCCGATTCAAACTTAAGTTCAAAAATCAGCATAGCACTACTGCGGCCGGGCCTTAAGGCAATGTCGTGCACATCTTTCCAATCTAAAATAATATTGCGTATGTAATCCTTAACACCGTTTTCGTCCAGCTCAAGCGCAATTTCGCCTTTTAATGCAGGCACCAGGCGGGTAACAATCATTAACCCCAGCAAAAAAACAACTACCAAAACAAAAATTCCATAAACCACTGTCCCCGCAATATCATGCGCTTTATAATTATTGATACACGTTGTAAGCAGTAAGGCAATAATAATTATTACAATAGCCATACCTGCATAACACGCTTTTTTACTGTAAGGAAACTGTATAACTTCTGGCGACATAGCGGATAATATTTGATATGGGTTAAATATAGCAAATAGTAAATAAACAATCCTTCAGAACAACCTCAACCAAACATGCAATTCAAAAACTCCCCCTTCAGGGGGTTGGGGGGTTAATGATTATGCTTCTTATGAATATCCTTTACCAAACACAACTTCTTAATATCCGCAATTTTCACCACAAAAGGCGCATATTTAAGGCGATTGCCAATCATCTCCGTAACATTATCGCTGTGCGCAATCACCTCATCCTCGGTATCACCGGCCAGCAGCCGCTTATACATGCGGTAATCGCCCCACTCAATATAATACACTTCGCCCGGCAAAATCTTTTTATCATGTATCACCTTCAGCGCTACCCAGCAACCATTTTCCAAATATGGGTACATGCTGTGGCCCCAAACCGGCAGCGCGAAATCGCACTCCTCAATACCCGGAAAATTCATGCGGCCAACACTTTGCGTATCATTAATATCATTATAAACCTCCACACCCGATGCCGTTACCACCACTTCGTACATTGGTATGCCATCTGCGGTCTTCTCAATTACAGGTTTTTCCGCAGGTTTTGTATTTGTTAAATAATCTTTATATTTTTCTTTAAAAACCTGCAATTTATCGGGATCTATGTTTTGCCGGCTCTTAATAATTTCGGTAATTGAGCTGGCCGAATTAAAGCCCAGCGCTTCTGCCAATTGCGAATTGTTATTAAACGCCCTTCCCCTAAGCTGATTGTACAGAATTATAAACTCCAGTGTTTCAGGGCGTACCCTTTTTATTTTTGATGTTTTTGATTCGTCTTCCATTTTTCTGAAAAATAATTATCAACAATCGTTTTATTATTTAAAGATATTTCTTTATATTTGTATCGTTAAACAACGCTAATGTACGTATTATATCCTAAAAAGCAAATGAAAAATACAGAATATCAAGAAAATACATTATTTAAGTCGGGGTCGTGGCTCCGGTGGCGGGGTTCGGGGTGACTTTATTTGGGGTGATTGAACTGTAAACACTAACCACGCCACCCACTCCCCGAACCCCAATAGAACGATAAGACGACGAACGATAAAAACCTAAACCATGTACATAGCCTACTCCGCGCTGCAAACATTAGCGCAGCAACCTAAAACCGAAAACCCGGAAAACTTAAGCAGCGAATTATTATTGCGTTACCAGGCCTATCAAACCGCCTGCAGCAAATACCACCGCGAAATTGCCGACATACAAAAATACCTGCCCGGCTGGATGCCGTCCTTTCGGTAGTAGTTGTGAGTTACAGGTTGTGAGTTGTAAGTTAAACTCACGCAAAAACCTACAACTCACAACATACAACCTACAACACAAATAACCTTAAACTTTAAACTTTTAACTTAATACTCCAAATGAATCTCTCTCAAAAACTAAAAAACCAACTCTGGTGGCTCATCATCACGGTAGATTATGACTACAGCCGCATTACCATTGCCGAACACGAAATTAACGGCGAAACTTTAACCCTTTGGCTTGAAGACAAGCACGACTTTAAAAATTCGCTTGATGAATGCTTGCAGGTTGATTTAACACTGCGCCAGTTTGCCAAGATAATTCGCGCCGAAAATTTGAACAGCTACGAAGGCACCAAAATGCACCCCACAAAAAACTTTGTGTACAAAAGCCGCATCCAAATTAACGAGCCCATAATATGGTACCAGGAAGATGCCAGCCCCACCGAACAACAATGGGCCCGCGAAGCCATGCTAAAATCCATGCTCACCTACCTGGTAGAAACTGAGGTGTATGACGGCAGCGAGAATGATATGCTTTTTGTGTAGTTAATTATGCCATATAGCATATACATCATAAAAAGATAATTCGAGAACGGACTATTTAATTCACACGGATAAACCCAAACTTAGTAGTGTCTGAAACATTAATCGATGGGTAAATATCATCCTTAGTATTGGGCACCATATCCAAACCCGACGAGTAAATAGTGTACCTTTTACCTATTTTTTTATAATTAAACGGTATGCTTTTTCTGGCTCTAAATGAATATATCGGGTCGTAAATATCCACTGTATTATTTGCGGTAGTTAATTGCTGAAGGCTATCGGGGTAATGGTTATTTTGCAGCTTATAAAACTCAATATCCTTAACAACCTCGTTTAATTGCGTTTGGGATGTATGGGCAAAACCTTTAGAAAAAGCAGCATCGTTCAGATTAGGTTTCATCCAAAAAAATGAAAAAATATAAATGGTAAACATAATGCCCGCAAGGCCCAAAACGCTGTAAAGTATATTTTTGTATTTAACCACGCCCTGTATAATCATTATTATACCGTTAACGGCCCCTACAAAAGGTATTATCCCTAAAAGCGCCAATGCGTAAGGTGGTTTTACATAGCCACCCTGCATTGCATTTTTATATTTAATGTTTAACATTTTTCTATAAAACAATGTGGCGTCTTTAAATGATGCAAAACCGTTTAAAGGTATAATTATCAAAACGTACGGGTTTGGTAATTGCTTATTAGCTGTACTGATACCTATGTAATTTTTAGTAATATTCACCGCTGTAATAGTATCATTGCTGTAAAAAGCTGTGATATCGCCATCATCCATGTTTATTCCATCATCATTTAGTATTATGGTTAAGTCGCTTGTATTTTGTTCAAAGCTGTTTTCAAACTTCATAACCCAAAAGGTATAAGGTATGGTAACCAGGGCTAAAAATAATAATATCCCTGTACTAAGCCCGTCAGTTACAATTATCAACCACGTGTTACCATAACTGTTTACATCACTCGCAATCAAAAGCGCTGCAAATGCACTCCATAATATCTTATAGCTAAGCTTATAATGCAGCGTAAGCTCTTTCAGGTATTTTGTATAATCTGCTTTGCTGATGGATGTTTGTATTTCCATTTTAAATAGTTGACCCTTTTATCCGCTATTTAGCGTAGTGGTTTAATAAAGTAAAGCTTATAAAGTCTATAAAAAAATGCAGGGTTATAATCACCTTTATATCGCGGTATTTTTGATAATAAACGGCGCAAATTACGCCGATTAAAAAGGTGTATATATTTTCCTGCAGGCTTTTATACGGGAGGTGCACCGCCGAAAACACCAGTGCCGAAAGTATAATTGCCCAATAATCCTTTTTAAATAATAACGATAACCTTGTATATATATAACCCCTGAAAATCAGTTCCTCGGTAACCCCCGCGGTAAATGCTGAAAAAACCATTATCCCGTGATGATTCTTAAATACTCTTGTCATTTTATCTATCAGCACTCGGTTATCATGCATACCCAGCATATGTGGTATAAAGGCAATTATACTTGCTACCCATGTTAAAATATACAGCAATATTACAGAGCCAATAAAAAACAGGATGTCAAACTCGCGGTCTTTCCAAATCAACAAAGGGCGCCTTTCAACTTTACGGGAATAAACTATTAACAGCAATATTTCGACCCAAAATATAAACCGCGAGTAATACAACCGGGTTTCGTACGCAAGGTGAAACGGCCACCAGGCCAGCATAATAGTGTAGGGGAACAAAATAGCCAGCGCTACTCCGCCTATAATTCTTAATTTGAAGCCCTTGGGTTTTAAAACAATTATCTTTTCGTCCGTTATCAATATTTCTAAAATTCAGGTTGATGAAAATAAGTAATTAATTTAACACCTGCTACTATCAATCAATATTAACTATTTTAGTCCAACCATATTAATTATAACCGTGCTCGCAGTAACCTATAAATCACCCCGGAAAATAAGAATAGCCAATGCTGTATTCTTTTTTATTTCGGGCTTTGGTTATACCACCTGGGCATCGCGCATACCATCTATCCAACACCAGCTGCACCTAAACGAAGCGCAACTGGGCGCGGCGCTGTTTGCCCTGCCCATCGGGCTTATGGCTACTATGCCCATTACCGGCCGGTTGCTCAGCCGCTTTAGCAGCAGTAAAATAATGTTGTTTGGCGCGGTGGCTTTTACGGCAATGCTTGGCCTGCTGGGCTACGTTACCCAATACTGGCAGTTTATAATTGTATTGTTTTGCTTTGGCTCATCGCGAAACCTGCTTAACATAAGCACTAATACCGAAGCGCTGGGTGTACAGGCCCTCTACAAAAAATCCATCATGACCACCTTTCACGGTATCTGGAGCCTGGCGGGTTTTGGCGGGGCTGCCTTAAGCTATTTAATGGTATATTTTAGCGTTGTGCCAACTTACCACCTGCTTACAGTAAGTACTGTGCTAATTGTACTGGCCTTTGCCTTTTACGCCAATATGCTGCACCAGCCACCGGTACAGCAAGCAAAAAAACCTATATTTTCGCTACCCGATAAAGACCTGTTAAAGTTCTCACTCATCTGCTTCGGTTCTATGGCCTGCGAAAATATAATGTACGATTGGAGCGGCATCTACATGCACAAAGCCGTGGTCGATTCAAAACGAGTGGCCGTAGCCAGCTTCGTGGTATTTATGGTAACGGTAACGTTAGGCAGGTTTATTGGCGATAGAATAGTGCACCGCATTGGCATCAAAAAATTTCTGCAATATAGTGGTGTATTAATTGTAAGTGGCTTTACGCTTGCGGTAGCATTTCCCTGTGTGCCGGTAGTTATAACAGGCTTTGCTATTATTGGCGTTGGTGTATCGTGCATAGTGCCGCTGGTATTTGCCCAGGCAGGCAAATCAAAAACCATGAGCAACGGCCCGGCCATGGCAGCCATATCAACCATAGGCTATTTAGGCTTCCTGGTTATACCTCCATTAGTAGGCTTCATCGCCCAGGCCACTAACCTGCGCTGGTCATTCGGCCTCGCCATCATATTAGGCACAGTAATTATCATCATGGCATCTAAAATTGAAGAGTGATTTACATGAAGTGGCAGTAAAAAGTAGCAGTAGTAGTAATATCTTCCCCACCCTCTTTCCGCCGCAGGCGAAGAGAGGGTCGACCAGCGCAGCGAAGTCGGGGTGAGTAAACCCGCGCGCTAAGTTGAATATATTGATTCAGAGGAAAAAAAGAGATTTTCAACTCCCTCTCCTTTGGAGAGGGCCGGGGTGAGGTTTTTTCAAGTCTCCCCTACCGGGGGAGATTTAGAGGGGGCTTATTTCATCTTCAAACTAAACGTCCCCTTAACCTTATAAAATTCAGGCGTAGCCGTTTTACCGCTGCGCGATAAATAAGTATAAAACGAACCCGTAGCAAGCACGCTATCCTGTTTGTAACTGGTTAAGGTAATTTTCCCGGTATCCTGCAAATTTGGGTATTGCGTTAAAGAGTAAGTACTGTCGGCTTGGTTTTTAACTAAAAACTGACTGCCTGCCAGTTTGCTAACCACATTACCCTGCGCGTACCCGGCCGAGCTAACACCAAAGCTCATGGTATGTGCTTTATTTATAGCGGTAATACCAAAATACTGGCCGTTATCGGTATGCACATTAACAAAAGCTATTGAGTCAATCGCGGCATCAAAATTATAAGTCGAATCCAGTATAACAAGCCTAAGGGTGCCTTTACTGGCAAGGTAATTTCCGGTTGAACTGTCAGGGGCAAACTTAGGTACCGGTTCTGCGGCTTTTACATCATCATCCTTCTGGCACGAAAAAATCGCACCCGAAAGCAGCAACATAAAAAACATCAAATACCTGGTAAACCTTTTAGTATTCATAAGCAGACCAATACACCCTGATTTATAATTATATACGTAAAACTAAACAAAAGGTTGTTTATAAAATTATTTGTAACGATATTTTTAACAGATTTTAACTTTTTTGTGATTTTAGATTAATAAAACAGGTTTTTATAGATGTTTTTCACTAAAAAAGGGAATGAAAAATTTTCAAGTCTCCCCTGCCGGGGGAGATTTAGAGGGGGCTTACACCTTCAACCGCGTATCAAACTAAATTTATTCACCGCTAAAATTTTAATCTTGTCAAAATCGGCATGCGCGGGGTTTAACAGGTAATTATATTCAAGCTCAATAATGGCTGACGGCACCTTCAGCACAGCCGTTTCGTGGCTTTGCAGCCAGTTGCTGCCTATGGCCTGTGTAATGGGGTAATTAATTACTTTATGCCAGTTGGCATTTTTTTTAACCAGTTCGGCAATACTTATTTCTTTAATGCCAATCTTATCAGGAATATCATAAATGCTGACCGAAAAATCGCCGCTATACAACGATGTACCACTGGTATGCGCCAGTTTTTCCAAACACGATAGCGCCATGGATCCACCGGTATAAATCACATACTGCCCCCGCAGGTTCCATCGCCCGTCAACCCCCGATCCTCTCTGGTCGCGCGCGTAACGGGTTTGCCCTATGCGGTAGGTGTTCATTGAGTGATTTATTGATTTTTCAGCAAGATTAATTTTCGGTTTACATTATTGATCGGCTCCCCGCCAACCCCCAATCAATAATTCACTAAAACAAAAAATTAAGCTGTAACTCCATAATCAATACGGATAAGTTCATTAAGCACAATGCTGATGCCGGTAATAGTATCCAGCAAATCAAAGGGAATAGCTTCAATACCGGGGTTATAATGTTTTAGCCAGCTTTTAAACTCACTTAAAGTACCAAACGTATCCAGGCCTTTATTAAATAGTTCAAATAGCTGTATAATGTGCTCGCTGATATTGGCATTTAAGCCTTTGGTGCTTTGTATATGCTTGCGCAGCGTTGGCTCGGTAATATCAAGCCATTTGGCAACATCAATTTGCGTGGCGCCGCTTACCTGTATCAAATTGCTGATGGCATCAGCTTTAAGGCCTTCTTTTATGGCGCCAAGTTTTGCCATGGGCGATTGGAACAAAGTTTGGTAAGGTTCCATATATTCGTTTACCATCCAATTAAGGCCGGATGGCTCATCAGTTACATAGTTTTTTGGCTGTTTCCTTTTTTCCATACCCAAAGATAATTATTTTCTATTTAAAACAAAAATATTTTCTAATTTATGCAAAATTATTTCCTCTTTTGTTTTAGGTGGATAATTTATTATCAATTTCTCTTGCCAATTTTAAATTTATTTCTTATATTTGAATATAATTTATGCCAATCGGCATTTCTATCATAATGAAGCGCAAACCTTATCTCTTTAATTCAGCGGAGGACTTATCCTCGCTCATCAAACAGTATTTCGAATTTATTTTGGGCGAATATCACCTCGAACCCAAATCCCCCGAAGAACTTGAAAAAGGCGAACCCTTAATGACCGACAAAAAAATCTACACCCGCCAGCCCGAGCCGCCAACCATCTCGGGCCTCACCTATTACCTGGGCTTTAACAGCCGGAAGGAGTTTAATGAGTACGAAAAACGCGGCAAACATGCAGAACTATTAAAACGCGCCCGCCTCAAAATTGAAACCGAATATGAGAAAAAGCTGCACCAGCCATCAGCAGCCGCAGCCATATTCGCCCTCAAAAGCATGGGTTGGAGCGAAAAACCAGGCGATGACATATCCACCGAGTCTATCCCCAAAACTCTCAGCATCAAAATAATCGAAACCGGCCCCCTGCCAGTGGGTAGCGAGAAAGAAGTTAGCCTGGAATAAATCAACGAAAGTCCCGAAACTTGCAATTAAATATGCCAATCATCATTTAAAACATAGCCTGCTACTGCTACTGCTACTGCTACTGCTACTGCTACTGCTACTGCTACTGCTACTGCTACTGCTACTGCTACTGTAACCTATCGACCATGAACCAATCTGCATCCATCCTATTCAAACAAAATTATAATGCCACGGCGCATATTGTAGTTAACCAGGGCGGCTCCAGCTCGGGTAAAACCTACGCTATTATGCAGGCGCTGTTTTGCCTTGCCTGCCAGGCCGAACGGCAAGTAATTACCATCGTTGGGCAGGATATGCCCAACCTTAAAGCCGGCGTAATACGCGATGCGCACAATATCTATTATGGCTCGCCGCATTTAATGATGATGGTAAAAACATACAACCGCACCGATAGCATTTTCGAGTTTCACAACGGTACCGGTCGCTGTTTTACAACAAGAAGTCAATCAAATAAAAATCCATTCACATTGAAAAAATATTATGAGTTTAAAATCAATATTATCAAAAATTTGGGCTGAAGCAGAGAGCCTGTTTAATGGTATATCACCTGAGCTAAAAACAGCAATACATATTGGCGTTTTAGTTACCGAAGCCGTAAAAGCATTTGTAGATAGCCCCGCTGCGGATGTTTTAACAGCCATTATCCCCGGTGATGCCGACGATGAAATAAAAGATTTGCTTCGCGCCAAATTACCCGTAATACTAACGGAACTAAAACTGGCAGATAGCTGTACCGGCTTAACCGACCCATCACAAATTACAGCCTGCGCTATTAAAGTTTTACAAGGATTAGATGGCGATGTAAGCAGCGCTTTCCTGCATAGCCTTTCAATCCTGGTGGCCCAGGTAGCTGCCGACGGAAAATTATCGTGGAGTGATGGAGTGTATATTCTGCAGTGGTATTATCAAAATGAGTATAAAACCGCAGCTTAATAATAAAAGTACCCGGAACGAGATTCGAACTCGTACATCCTTACGAATGCCACCCCCTCAAGATGGTGCGTCTACCAATTTCGCCACCCGGGCTTTTAATAATTATAAAGTCTTTAGTCTATAGTTCTGAGATGAACTTTAGACTAAAGACTTTTTACTTTAAGGGCGTGCCCGAAGAGAGACTCGAACTCTCAAGAGACAATTCTCAACGGCTTCTGAGACCGCAACGTTTACCAATTTCGCCATCCGGGCATTACTGTAAGTAACAATATTTGAAACTTACAGGGTTGCAAATATACTCCTTTCGGCTAAAATCCCTTCAATTAAATATAAAATTTGATGCATTTTTTTCTAATATCAATTCTTATAACATGAGCATTAGCATCCGATACTTTCTTATAATAACCTGGTTCTTTTTGGCGCAAATGATGGCAAAACAGGCATTTTTAAACCATAGTATATTGATAATGAATAGCTTATTACCCGCCCGTAAATAATTACAAATAAGCCTTGCACACAAAGTGCAATACTCCTATATTTGCACCACTTTAAACGGAAACGTTTAGATGATTCCGTAGCTCAGCTGGTAGAGCATAACACTTTTAATGTTGGGGTCCTGGGTTCGAATCCCAGCGGGATCACAGAAGGAAATGGTCAATTAAGATCATTTCCTTTTTTGTTTCATATAACCCACTGAAAACAAGACGATTATTCCTATATTTTAACCTCAATAAGCGGTTCGAGATTTTCAAAATATTATCCTATTTCATTATTATTTAATAAAAAACGTCCATAAACAGCTGTAAAGTCAATTTACAGGTTCGATTTCCGTTCAAGGCCTGATAGATCGCTATATCCAGATAGTAAGATATTGAGAAAGTAGTGAAATGAAGAGGAACTGTTTTAAAGGTCGAATCACTTATTTTTATCCAAAATTTCAAACTTTGTTTGTATCGTATTCCCGTTACCGTCAACCAATGTTAAGGTATGTAATCCCGGGGCAGGGTTAAGCGCTATCTGATGGTAATCTTTCGTAACACCAACGTATTGATTGTCTAAGTCCCAAAAAATCTTCATGCCTGCCTGGCGGTGTGCTGCATTGCAAATCATCCTCCCGCGCTTTCCGTCTGCTTCTAAAGGGATATATATTTTTGCGCCTTCTTTGGGGTAAATAAGCTCCATGGGCTGGCCCTTATCCGCCGTTGTACAGTCGGCCCTAAATGGTGGCAGCGTATGGTATTGGTAATTTTTGCTTTTATAATAATACTCCATGGCAGGCGGCAGTACAAACCAGCTTTTGTTTACAATCTGGTCTGGTGGTATACAATCGCTATTTACCTGCCATTGACCGCTTTTATCCAGGTGCACCAGTTGGTGATAAGGGCAAACCGGCGATCGTAACCCGCTTACAGGCACCCACATTTCATCGGTATCGGTACAATATGGGCCAGTCCGATAGCCACTTTCATGACAAACGCTGATTTTTACCATTTCGCCGGCAGGCATATCAAACCAGTCGCGCGTTACAGGCAATAACCTGAATATCTCGAAAAGGGCCGGTGCAGCTGTATTTATACCTGTTAATCCTGTTCGCCCTTCACCTGTTGTATTACCTACCCAAACACCCACCACATATTTAGGCGTAATACCAATTGCCCAGCCATCCCTAAACCCAAAGCTGGTACCTGTTTTCCAGGCAATGCGCTGGGTTGAGCCAAACTGCTGCCAAAGCATTTCCTCGCCGGGGCGCATTACTTCTTCCATCGCCTGCATGGTATAATAAATGGAGCCGGCATCCAGCAATCCCGAGTTTTGGAGTTGAGGCTTTGCAGTCCCAACCATTGTATATACGGGCGAATGATAATCTGCCGGATCATACTTGCCGTTATATTTATTGTAATTATTAAGTACCCTCGCCATATCCGCATAAGCGCCGGATAGTTCCCACAAAGTATTTTCGCCGCCACCTAATATCAATGAGAGGCCATAATGATCGGCAGGTTGTTTTAGGGTGGTTATGCCCATTTTTTTCAGGAGGTCGTAAAACCTGTCGTACTTATACTTTTGCAGCATTTTTACCGCCGGTACATTTAATGATCGCGCCAATGCCATGGATGCCGGTACCGCACCATCGTACCCCAAATCAAAGTTCTCGGGGTGATAACCTGCTATTTGAGTGGGAATATCAGGAATTAGGCTATTAGGCAATATAAATCCATCATGCAGCATGGCAGCGTATAGCATCGGTTTAAGGGTACTACCGGGACTGCGGGGTGCATTTACCACATCCACATCGCTTTGCATACTTGTATCTTCGGGATGCGAAATATTACCGGCGTAAGCTAAAGTGGCCCCGGTTTCTACATCAAGCACCACCGCTGCAATATTGTTGATGTGATTAGCTGCCAGCACCGCATGGTGCCGCTCCAATATATCATTTACCTGTTGCTGTAGTTCGGCTTTTATAGTAGTAGTGATGCGGGTGGGGCCTGTATAATCGCCCGATTGGTAATCCTCCTTAAAGCGCTCCAGTAAATGCGGGGCCAGCATCGGCAAGGGTACAGGCCTGTCGGGCACAGGTTCCAGTTTGGCTAAGAAGGCTGTGTTTTTGTCGATGATGCCTTGCTTGTAAAGTTTATCGAGCAATAGGTTTCGCTTTTTCAGCAGGATAGCCCTGTTTTTACCGGGATGTACAAGCGAAGGCGAATTAGGCAATACGGCTAACGCGGCCATTTCGCCCCACGATAATTGTGTTGGGCTTCGCCCGAAATAACGCCACGATGCAGCATCTAAACCTACCACGTTGCTGCCAAAAGGTGCATTACTTGTATAAAGCGCTAAAATTTCGGGTTTGCTGTAAGTAATCTCCATTCGAAAAGCCATCGCCATCTCCAGCATCTTATTCAAAAATGTGCGATGATGGCTGGTAGCCAGGCGTATTACCTGCATAGTAATGGTACTACCGCCGCTGGTTATATGGCCGGCTTTTATATTTTGGTGGATAGCCCTGCCCAAAGCCATAAAATCCACACCGGGGTGATGTTCAAAACGTTTATCTTCAAAAGCAATAATACATTGCTTAAATTTTTCGGGCACCAGCGTATCGTACGGGAAACGCCATTGGCCATCAGTAGCTATGGCGGCGCCAAGCAGCTGCCCCTGGTCATCATCAATTATGAAGGATGTAGGACTGTTAAAAAGGCGCTTAGGCAAACAAAACCAGAACAGCAAAAACAAAACCAAGACCGATGCCATCAGCACCAGTCTTGATTTTGTAAGCCATGCCGGCCTTTTATAAGCAAACCGCATATCCCGCTACTTTACAACCTCTACCCATCGTCCCTTTTCCAACGCGTTTATTGATGCATTGTACATAGCCCCGCAATAAGTTTCAGGCAGGTAATAACGCCCGGTGTAAGCGGCATTCAGCATCACATAGTACGTTACTTCCTGGCCTTTATCTAAGCCAAAATAGGTATTTACCCTATCATCTCTTATATCCTGGTAGTCTGATGGCGAGGATTTAAATGCTTCATCATTATCCAGCATACGCGTATTTAATATCTCCCATCCCGAAGGAAATACCTGTGTGAGCGCCATATTATCATAACGGCCCCTGTGCCCGGGGTTTTTAATGGTTACCTGCGCCACAAAATCACTGCCCTGTTTAATGCTGGTGATATTTATTGGTTCGCCTTTCAGGGTTATATACCGTATTTGCATCCGTAAAATATCGTCGTTATTGGTGCTTGCAGGTTCCTGGCCCGGTGCGGGCTGCCCTTGTTCTATAAGCCTCAGATATAAAATATTATTGCCTTTATTTTTGATGCTCATGCTGCCGCCATTAACTGCCAATGGCGTTTGCCAGATGTAGGAGGCCGAATTAACGGCAAGGCTGCCATAATTAAATAACAGCTTACTGCCATTTTTATTTTGCCCGCAATATTCGGCAACTGCCAACAGCGACCATGCTGTGGTTTGTGTGCTGTACCAATCATCCTCAGATAAGCGGGAGGCTACAGTTTGCAGCATCGCAGCCGCTTTCTGATGCTGGCCAAGCAGGGTTAATGATTCCAGTATCATTGCCTCATCGCGCAAATCGGAGCCATAGGTTCCAAATAGCTGGTCGTAAGGTTTAACAGTTGTAGGCAGGCCGCTAATCATTTGCAAACCTGTTTCGGGCTGGCCCGCCAGCTTATAGGCTGCCGCCAGCTGCCATTTTGCCTGCGGACTTAAATATTTAAACTCTTTCAGGCGGTTCATGGCACCTAACTCCGGCGATCGGGCTAAAGCCAAAAGATAAAGGCGATAGGCCTGTACAAGGTCGGCACCATAAAAATTACGGGTATCGGGTTCCCAGTTAACCGCTTTTTGTTGCTGATACCTTCGCCAGGCATCTAAAAATCCAACAGGCAGCGAGTAGCCTTTGGCCTGCGCGGCAAGCATAAAATGGCCGGCATAGTTAGTACACCATTCATCGGACTCACTTTCTCCCGGCCAATAACTTAAGCCACCGCTTGGCAGTTGGAAACTGCCTAACTTGTTGATAGATGCCTTAATATTACGCTGCGTTTCCGCTTTTTGGCGAGGTGAAAGATCGACCAGTTGATCGAGGTACAACTGCGGGAAACCTGCAGAAGTGGTTTGTTCGGCACAGCCATAAGGATAATCAATTAAATAATCCAGGCGTTTAGCCAGATTAAGGGCGGGTACTGATGATACCTCTAATGTAGCTTTATTAGTACCCGCCATGCCTATAGCCGAATAAGTGGTGTTCCAAACTTCACCCGGTTTCAATTCTTTTTCGAACGTTTTGGTTATCGGCGGATTGGGGTTACGGACATTTAGCTCCACATCATAATCGGCCGTTTCATTACCGCTGTTGGCAATGATCTTAACTTTTCCTACACCTATAAAATTTTTAACATTTAAGTTAAAAGTAACGGTCTGGTCGCCCGGCGAATTAAAGGTCAGCGTTTGCTTATCAGCGCCCTGCAAATTGCTAAAGGCGTTTGATTGCACCTGTACAGTAACCGTTTTGATGTTTTTCTCCATTGCAAAAACGGTTACCGGCAATTTGATCTGCTCATTTGGCCCTAAAACGCGGGGCAATGTAGCCAGCAGCATTAATGGTTTTTTTACGGCTACGGCTTTTTCGGCAAAACCATAAGCGCCATCGTGCCCGGCAATAACCATGGTCCGTACCGAACCAATGTATTGCGGCAATGTAAACCGATGTGTTTGCTTTTCGCCGCTATTAAGGTGGAACGGCCCCATAAATTTCACTACCGGTTTAAAACGGTTAACAGATATGTTTTTATTTTTGCTTAATGCCTCATCTCCACCTATGCTGAGTATGCGATCCAACCCGTTGCCATATTCGCCTAAAACATAATCAAACAGGTCCCATGTTTTAACGCCCAGCGCCTCGCGCGCATAAAAAGTTTCATGCGGGTCGGGGGTTTTGAAGTTAGTGAGGTCGAGCAGGCCTTCATCAACAATAGCAATGGTATAGGTCATTTCCTTGCCATTGGCTTCTGATACGGTAATGGCCGTATTTGTTTCGGGCCGTATTTTATCAGGCATTCCGATAACAGGTTTTAGTACCGTAGCCGGGTCATATACCGTTAATGGAATAACGCCGTACATGCGTATGGGCAAATCGTTATTGGTTTGCGAGTGGTGCTGTAGCATGGTTACATTAACAAACACATTAGGCGCCATGCTGCCATCCACAGTAAATTTATATTGCGTTTGCCCCTGGTATGTATCAATCCAAACGGTTTTAATAACCTTGCTGCCGTTTTCAAAGCTGATTAAGGCGCGGCCATCATTAGCGGTTGGTATGGTAAGGGTTGCAGTTTCACCAACTTTATAACTTTTTTTGTCGGAGG
>Ga0302309_10001662_pt1 | contig 19762 bp, 16 predicted proteins | sample III_Palsa_N1_1_FD_200453 | JGI IMG/M metagenome (GOLD analysis project Ga0302309, IMG submission 200453) | Peat permafrost microbial communities from Stordalen Mire near Abisko, Sweden - III_Palsa_N1_1 | ecosystem: Environmental > Terrestrial > Soil > Palsa > Peat permafrost | place: Sweden... | reverse complement strand
CCGTTATTGTAGCAGTAGGTGCTGTAATAGGTTATTTGTACTGGCTGCCGGTAAAACCGCTCAAGGATTTAAAACCCAAGCAGGATAAAACCACAGGCAGCATTGCCCGCAACAGCCAGCCGGCAGCCAATGTTACTGTGCAAACAGTATCGGCTACGGCAAAGGATGTGGTTGGGCCGGGCTTATCGGTTAAAATAAATGATCTGGAAGGCAAATTGAAAAATGCCACTACAGATGCCGATCAGTTTAGCCTGCAAACACAACTGGCCAAAGCCTGGGACGATGTTAACCAGCCCGCGCCCGCAGCGTTTTATTACCAGGCTATTGCCCTGAAAGATAATACCGCCGAAAACTGGATAGCGGCAGGTAATCATTTTAACGATGCCTATAAGCTAACGCAGGATACCACCGCGCAACCGGTGTTTGATGCCAACGCGGTAACAGCTTTTCAAAACGCGATGAAGCTGAAACCCGAAAGCCTCGACGCGAAAGCGGGTTTAGGCGTGGCCTATGTAAACGGCGGCGCTATGCCCATGCAGGGTATTGGTTTACTGCTTGACGTAGTAAGGCAGGACCCGAAGAACCGCAACGCTATACTGAATTTAGGCTTGTTCGCCATGAAATCGGGACAATACCAAAAGGCGGTTGACAGGTTTAAAACGCTTATTGCGCAAAAGCCCGAAGTTGAGCCCTACTTTTACCTGGCTGAAAGTTACAAGCAGCTGGGCATGCGGAAAGAAGCTATTAATGCCTACCAGCAATGTAAAGATATGATGCCCGACCAGGCATTCGATCAGAAGATTGACGAGTATATTAAGGAATTACAAAATTAAATTACATTTTAAATTATTATTATTATGCCTAGCGGTAAAAAACGTAAGAGACACAAAATGGCTACCCACAAACGCAAAAAGCGTTTAAGAAAAAATAGACATAAAAAGAAATAAGCTGATTTTTTATACAGCTTATTAACCTGCTGCAACAGCAGGTTATTTTTATTTATTGGTTTTTTACCCTCTTATAAACACGCGGCTTTTAGTCGCTTTTAAGAAATGGAGTAGCATTGATAAAGGAATTAATTATCGATTCAACCCCCAACGGGGCTACTATTGCATTATTACAGGATAAACAACTTGTAGAGCTACACAAAGAGCAAATCAGCAACAATTATACGGTTGGTGATATTTATTTGGGCCGCATTAAAAAAATAATGCCCAGCTTAAATGCCGCTTTTGTTGATGTAGGCTACGAGAAGGATGCCTTTTTGCATTATCTTGACCTTGGCCCGCAGGTGCAAAGCCTGCTTAAACTGGCCAAACAGGTACGCGGAGGTAGTTATCAATCAAAATTACTGGATAATTTTAAGCTGGAGGCTGATATTAACAAGGGAGGAAAGATCTCTGAAGTATTAACCAAAAACCAGCTTATACCTGTACAAATTGCAAAAGAGCCTATATCAACCAAGGGGCCGCGCTTAAGCGCCGACTTATCAATAGCCGGGCGTTATGTTGTTCTTGTTCCTTTTTCGGAGGTTATATCCATCTCCAAAAAAATAAAGAGCAATACCGAGCGCACCCGCCTGCGGAAGATTGTTGAGAGTATAAAGCCAAAGCATTTTGGCGTTATCATACGTACCGTATCAGAAAATAAGGGCGTAGCGGAATTACAGAAAGATCTGCTCGATCTGATATCCAAATGGGAAACTTTTGTTACCCGTTTGCCATCGGTTGAGCCATCGAAAAAAATATTAGGCGAAATTGGGCGTACATCAACCATTTTGCGCGACTTGCTGAATGCCGATTTCCAGAGCATTACTGTTAATGATAACAGCATGTTCGAGGAGGTGAAATCGTATATTCATGAGATCTCGCCCGATTTGGAGAGCATCGTTCGCCTGCATAAGCATAAGGACCCGCTGTTTGAACACCTGGGCGTTGATAAGCAGATCAAAGGCGCCTTTGGTAAAACGGTGAATTTAGCCGGCGGCGCTTACCTGGTGATTGAGCATACCGAGGCCCTGCACGTTATTGACGTGAACAGTGGTAACCGCACCGCCAGTAAAGAAAACCAGGAAGAGAACGCCTACCAGGTGAACAAGGAAGCGGCCAAGGAAATTGCCCGCCAGCTGCGCCTGCGCGATATGGGCGGTATTGTGGTGATCGACTTTATTGATATGCACAAGCCGCAGAACCGCAAGGAGCTTTTTGACTACCTGCGCGGCGAAATGGCGCACGACAGGGCCAAGCACACCATTTTGCCGCCGAGCAAGTTTGGTTTGGTGCAAATTACCCGCCAGCGCGTACGCCCCGAAATGAACATTGTTACCACCGAGGTTTGCCCGGCTTGTAACGGTACCGGCACCATACGCCCAACCATTTTGCTGATAGATGATATTGAAAACAATTTCAATTACATACTTGATGAGCAAAACGAAAAAAATATTACGCTTTGCGTACACCCTTACATCGAGGCCTACCTTAAACAAGGCCTTATTACCCGCCAGATGAAATGGCTGGTAAAATACGGGCAGTGGATAAAGATAAAGAGCAACCCCGCTTACCAGATCACCGAGTTCCATTTTTTCTCATCGAAGGATGAGGAGATAAAGCTATAAGGATTTACGATTTTAGAATTACGATTTACGAATGTGCAGATGTGATAAATGTTTGCACATTTTTTGTTTAGGGGGGGATGATTTGATTTTGCCGCGGAGGATTTACGATTTTAGAATTACGATTTACGAATGTGCAGATGTGATAAATGTTTGCACATTTTTTGTTTGGGGGCAGTGGTGATATTCCCTATCTTGTACCTATCAATTAACCTGAAAATATGCGATATGTATTAGGTGTACTGTTAGTACTGCTATCAATATCATGCATTAAGCCAACTCAGCAAAACAATGAAATCACAAAAGTTGAGTTAGCCAGCAGCGGGGCCTGGAGCGACCCTGGCGCTGCAATTAGTATTGATGATTCATTGAACTATAAATATTACGGCTTATTAAATCATAATTATTCCATGGATTCGTTTCCTCATAAACGATTATATTATGAAGGAAAAATATCTTCTGGATTTTTGGATACTTTAAACACTAAACTTAAGCAGTTAAAATATAAAACGCTTGATACCATTGATTATAGTAGTGTGAAAGATGCAAACAGTTTTGAGCTTATTATTTATTGGAGAAACGGAAAAAGGCGAATAGTGAGGATAGACACGGGTGGAACTGATCCGGTAGTTAAGACGATGGAATGGTTGAATGACAGCTACAAAAAAGTTAAATTAAAACCAATTCAAGGTCCGATAAAATTTGAAACTACCATTCAAATTTCACCACCGCAACCAAAGTTTATGCAAATAAAATTTCCACCGCCGATGCATAGGAAGCGCTATTGAAATTATAATCAGTAACCTAAAAGAAGGCGAGTTAAAAGGTCTATTTGTTTAAAAAAGCAACTATCAATTGTTTCAATCTGTTCCTCCACTGGTTTAAGAGTTTAGCGCAGCATCCACTGGTTTAAGAGTTTAGCGCAGCGCCTCTTAAATCATTACAGGAAAAGAAAGACTCCGTCTGGCTTTTGAAACGAAAATAATCTCGCGGCAGGTCACTTCTTTACCTTCCCAGCACCTGCAACCCTGCTGGTATTGTCTTTAACAAAAGTTTCCCAGCCCGAATAGGATTTTTTGCTGCCGCTGGTTCCCTTACCGGTTGATATTTTCTGAAAGGAATGGCAAACTGCCACAGCCAAGCCATCGGTTGCATCTAAAAATTCGGGGGTTTCCTTAAAGGTCAGCAGCGTTTGCAGCATGGCGGCTACCTGCTCTTTAGTGGCATTGCCTTTACCGGTGATGGATTGCTTTATTTTGCGGGGCGAGTATTCGGTAATTTCCACATTGCGCGATAGCGCCGCCGCCATGGCCACGCCCTGCGCCCGGCCCAGTTTGAGCATTACCTGTATATTTTTACCATAAAACGGCGCTTCAATGGCTAAACAATCGGGGTGGTAATTGTCAATAAGGCCTACTGTTTTTTCAAATATGCGCTGCAGTTTAAGCATGTGATCGTCTATCTTATCCATCTTCACAATACCCAGGCTAATGAGCTCTATTTTCGAGCCTGTTTCCTTCACCAATCCATAACCCATAACCGCTGTGCCGGGGTCGATGCCTAATATGATCCGTTCTTTTTTACTGACTTGCTGCATGCACTGTTTGTGGCCATACTTACGAAGTTTTAAAAATTTCGTAAGTATTGTTTTAGCTTATAAAGTTAGCATTTATCCACCATCCGCAGCCAGCAAAAGCATATATTCTTCCCTGCCGATCATCCCCGCCCCCATCGATGCCAAATGCTCCGTGTATACCTGGCAATCAATTAACCGGTATAACCCCGAACTACATAGCCATACCAGCGCTGTTTTACTGGCATTACTCACCAGGCTAAACATGCTTTCGCCGCAAAAAACCCCGCCGACCTGCACCCCGTAAAACCCGCCGACCAGTTTATCCTGCTCCCATACCTCCACCGAATGAGCATGGCCTTCGGCATGTAATTTTTTGTAGGCGGCCTTCATATCCGCAGTTATCCAGGTACCATCCTGCCCTTCGCGCTCAACGGCAGAGCAGGCCTCTATAACATCGCTAAAACACCGGTTGGTGGTAATAGTAAATTTGCCGGAGCGTAAAACCTGCCGCATGCTTTTGGATACCTTCAGTTTCGCAGGATAAAGTACAAACCTTTCATGCGGCGCGTACCACATAATGGGCGTATCATCGCTGTACCAGGGGAATATGCCGCTTTGGTAAGCCAGCAGCAGCCGTTCGGTGCATAGATCGCCGCCGATAGCCAGCAGGCCGTCATCTTCGGCCAAAGCCGGGTCGGGAAACAACAACCGTTCGTCAAGCCTGAATATCATCAGGGTAAATTTACGCCTTATGGTGTATCACCAGCTTTTTATTTTGTGCCTTGGCAACAGCGTCAAGGTATTGCTGCAATTCGGTGTATTTGGCAGCCGGTATATCCTGGTTGGTTATGGTAAACTTGGCCGTGCTTATCACCTGGTTTTTTACAGCATCATACACATAATTGATCTCGTAATTACCATAAGTAAATTTCAGGCTCTGGTTAGCGGGCAGGGTTTCCACCACAAAACCAGTGGGAAGATCAATAGTGGTAACACAACTTTTTTGCATCGGCTGATCAAAAAAATAATCCGACGTTCTTTTATCTAATATAGGTACGGTAAACGCGCACAGGTCGAATACCTTTGGCCTGTAAAATTGTTTATCACCGGCTATTATGTCGCAAAACTTATCATATTGTAAATTAAGGTCCACTTCTTTAACACCGTCGTTATCTGCTCCTAATGTAAAATCGAAAACCGATGGCTGGCGTATATTTAATGTGCTCAGTAATGATTGCTTTTGCTCGTCAGCCTTTAACCTTGTCAAATACACTACATAATCCGTGCGGTAAACACCTGTGCCTAAAATTTTAACCTGCGCCGTAGCCCCGCCGGTTGAATCGATCACCAGGTGCACCTCACTATTCAATTGGTTTTCGCTGGCAATGCTTTTTGGCGTATTAACCAGTTTTCCGCCGTCCTCGGTTATCAGCAATGCATTGCGGTTTTCGGTAAAGGAACCCAGCAATCCAAACGGCTGTATGCTGCTGGTGCATTCCAACCAGGTGGTGTCGTTTTTAAATGGTACGCAAACAATAATATGGTCTGATATATCATACGGAAATGAAGGGTCATCGGGCTCCTCATTGGGGCCTGCATTAACTATCGCGTAATAGGCCTTAATATTTACAGCTTTTAGTAAGGCGCACATATAGTTCGAAAAAGCTTTACAATCACCATACTTTTTTTGATCTACAAAATCTGCCGAAAAAGGCTTGAAACCGCCTATACCTAATGCTATAGCAACATAACGCATATTGTGTTGCATGTATTCGTATAAAAACTTAGCTTTTTCCTTATCGGTTTTTAAATTGGCGGTCATTTGCTGTATTTCGGCAACTCGTTGGGGGCTTAAGCTGCAGCCATCCGCGTTGAGGTCCTGTTGCCATTTGCCAAAATTTTGCCAGGTGCTAAAATCACCACTATAGCCGTAGTACTTAAACTTATTAAAGGCGCAATATACTTTTGGCAATACCCGCCAGGCCATGGCGCCATCTTCCAATTTTATAGCTTTTTTGTTTTTTACCGCCCATGTATAAGTATCCAGTCCGTTTTCAGTTTTTTTATCCGGGTTTAAGGCGAAATTTTTGGATATATACCTGAAACCTATTTGTGGATCGGCTGATACTTTAAAAAGTTCATTTTGTACAGATTGTTGATCATACTGAATATCCCAGCCCCACTGTAAAAAGCTGCTGAAATCTTCTTCGTAGGTAACTTCAATGGTGGTTGGATAAGTGGCCACTGTAGGTTTTAAGTAAAGCAAGCGATCATCCGAAACTAATATGTCGCTCTCCATGGCCGCGCCATCATACATGTCGCTCTTATGGTATTTTTTAATCAGGTCACCATCCGTGTTGTAAATACGAATGTCGATATCACTTATATTGTAGAATTTTTTATTATAAGGTAATTCTACAATAGCTTCATCATCGCCTTTTTCATTAAGTATAGTAACCAGGCTATGAAATTTTCTGACAACTGTTCCCGGCGACGACACTGTTATGTCTTCGCTTGAATAACGTACTACCGAATTAGCATCCGCCTTTAACGAATCAGGTATGCCTGATGATGCATATAATTCTTTCGGTATTTCGTCCTGGCTATAAGTTTTGACGGGCGAAATACAAAATGCACCAACTAATAATAAAAGGCCGGTAAAATATTTACTTCGCATAAGTTTCATCATGATTTTTTTAACACTATCTGATCGTTCAGCATTTCATACATCTTTTTATAAAATTCATGAAAATCGGCATAGTCCTCCTTAAAAAACAGGCTTTTTTTATAGGCTATGGAATATCTAACCACTATGGTGCCATCCTGCTGGCCCACAATGCGCTTAAATATAATGCTCCTGTCGGGCATGCTCATGGAAACACTTTTGGGTAAGGCATCAATAGTATAACCTGCCGGAATTTTATAAACCCCGTTAACGGTTAAATTATGCAGATATCCAAAATCAATATCTGTAAAACGATCCTCGCTTAAAAAGGGGTTTTTGTGCGTGCGCGAAAACATATTTGGCGTAAAATAAATATAGCTGTCGTCAGAGCCTGCCAGGTCAAGGTTAAAATCAAAACTTTGCATCAGCGGCAGCGTATCCACCTCTATATTATCGAGTTTTAAGGCTGATATTTTTAAATTGTTATCATCATCCCGCAAATAATCAATATACTTTGCCTCGCCATCGGTTTGGTAACGTTTAAGGTTGTTAACGCGGTTATAGCTATAGCTGCTTATTTGCACCGAACCTCCCATTTTACCCTCCGGCTTTATTTCGGCATTTATATAAACCAACTGGAACGACGGTGTGGTTCTTTGCAAAAAAATTGTGCCGTTCTCCTTGGTATCCAGGTTTAAATAAAACCCCGATGAGTTGAGCAGGTTATACGGCGTTTCATAATACATATTGTATCTGCCGCTGGCATCAAGCACGTATGATTTTGTACTGTCTACAGGTATGTACACCACCGTGCGGTTAAATTGCTGCAAAAAAGTGAAGGCAGGGTTCACCTTACCGTGTTCACGTGTGCTTACCAGCATCGGCATGGCGGCATCAACCCCCGATTTTTTTAGCAGGTGATATAATATCAGGTTAATTTCCGTCGCATTTCCGCTTTTGGCATCCCATGCTTTGCTTACACCATCATTGGTATGCCAGCTATTGTCCTCATTCCATTTCATCTGGCTTTTAACCGAATTAAACAGGTAGGCTATTTTTTCATCATTGGTTGGCATGCCTTTGGCTTTATTGATCAAGTCCTCTTCGCCGGTTAAATTTCTTTTGGCCTGTTTGCCAAAATCATCCTCGGCAACCAGTTCGTCGGTAACTTTTGCCCAGGTATCGGAGTAGGATTCGACCATACCGTATGGCGGTTTAAAATTTGCGAGGTGGAAAATGATATGCTGCAAATTATCAACCGTTGAGCTCATTTCAGGCTCATCAGACAGCGAAGCCACATTAGCCATCATTCTTTCATCTTTTTGTATAGTATAGCCAAAAGCGTCGGCCCCGGTCCCAAGTGATGCCGATTCCTGCGATGAAGCGTACTTTGAATATGGCGCGCGTAAGTTTGACAGGGTAGCAAATGAGAAAAACTCGGGTATACTGGTATCCAGCTCGCTGTATCGTACCGGTATTTGCTGCTGAAAGGCCCATGAAGGTATATATTCGTTATAGTGCGAGGTCATGGTATATTTATAGTCAATAACACAGCCCGGTTTAACATTTGGCATGGTAAAAACCATTTCATTTTCGCTATTATTTATAGCGCGAATGTAAACCAGCTTTTTATCAAGCTTGGTAACCTCCACTTTGCCGTCGGTTAAATTGATAGTTTCAGCCTGCAGGCCGGTTATAAAATTTGTACCATCAAGTGGTATGCGGATATCGGCGTGGTCTTTTCCGTTGTCGTTAAAAATTTTGGTGCGCTCATGCCAGTCCGTCACAATATTAAAGGTTTGGTCGTAATACAGGTCGGCTTTGTCGATCAGCACTTCGGCATTGGCATCCTTTTCAAAATCGCAGGCTGTCATCTGCAGGTCGGCCATGGATACTTTTCCAAAAGGCTCATCGGTGGGCAAAACTTGTTGTGCTTTGGCAGATAGCGTAATTGCGCTTAATACAAAAAGGGTAATGATTTTGTTCACTGTTTAAAGGTTTAATCGGCACTAATATAATAATGAATTTTATAATCTTTATAGTAAATTAACTTATTATAAAATATTAACACCTAACACTTAAACTAACAGCAACAACCATTGTCATACAAGTATCATGAACAACATTAAGCAGGTAAAGCATTTAATGGCAAGGGCCGGTTTTGGTGCCCGCTTTGCCGATTTAAAGCAGGACGAGAACACCACCGTGAAAAAAGCGGTGAAGGATTTGTTCAGTTCGGCCGATAGCGACGACCCTATAAATGTTATTACCGATAACACTGATTATACCATGCTGATGCAGGGCGATATAGGTGCCAAAAAGATGTTTTTACAGCAGCAGCGCCAGCAGGAAAAGGACCTTAACCTGGCCTGGCTTGATAAAATGAGCACTACCGATGCCCAGCTGCGCGAAAAGATGACCCTGTTTTGGCATAATCATTTTGCCTGCCGCACGCTAAGGGCAACGTTCGCCCAGCAGCTAAATAATATTCATCGCAGCAATGCTTTGGGCAATTTTCGCACTATGGTAATGGAGGTTTCCAAATCGCCGGCCATGCTGCAGTTTTTAAATAATCAGCAAAACCGCAAGGGCCACCCCAATGAAAATTTCGCGCGCGAGCTGATGGAGCTTTTTACCATTGGCAGGGGCAATTATACCGAGCAGGATGTTAAGGAATCGGCGCGCTCCTTCACCGGTTGGGGCTTTGATAAGGATGGCGTATTTGTAATGCGCCGCTTTTTTCATGACGATAGCGACAAAACCTTTTTGGGCAAAACCGGCAACTTTGAAGGCGAGGATATTATTAACGCGCTGCTGGCCAAAAGGGAAACGGCGCACTTCATCAGCAATAAATTGTATAAATACCTGGTTAATGAAATACCCGACCCTACCCATGTTAATGCCATGGCCGACATTTTTTATAATGCCAATTACGAGATAAAACCCTTGCTGGAGTATGTTTTTACTGCCGACTGGTTTTATAATGATAACAATACCGGTAACCTGATAAAAGCGCCGGTTGAGTTTTTGGTGGGGCTGAACAGGCAGTTTTACATCAGCTATCAAAAGCCCGAAGTGATGCTGCTGTTTGAGCGGGCTTTGGGGCAGGTGCTGTTTTACCCGCCAAACGTGGCCGGCTGGCCGGGTGGAAGAAACTGGATCGACAGTTCCTCATTAATGTATCGTTTAAAAATAGCATCCACAGTGCTGGACGGCGGTTTGATTGATTTTACCGGCAAGGCCGACCCGGAAGATGAGGCCTTTATCGCGACGGTACGTAACCAACAGCAATTTGTGAGTACCCGCGTACAGGCAACGCCCGACTGGGATAAATTCTTACAGGCTATCCCGCCGGGTACATCAAAAACTGGCATCGCGCAGTTTATGCTCGAACCTGTGTTGAGTAACAGCTTAATAAAAACTATCGATCAGGCAACAGATACCAAAGCATTGGTTATTGAACTGGTATCAACGCCTGAATATCAATTATGCTGATTGGTGCCGGAAAGAAATTGAACGGCGAATAAAATATTAATTTTTTTAAACTTAACTAGGATACTGAAGTCATATTTTTTTATAGAAAACGAAATTGAACAACTCCAGGTACATAAAGCACTTATTCGCACGGGCGGGCTTCGGCATCCGCTTCGAGGATCTGCACGATCATGAAAACTGGTCGGTAAAAAAATCCGTGCGAAAACTTTTTAAGGCCTCGGAGCAGCAAACGCCGCTTACGGTACTTACGGAGAACATCGATCTGCGCAATCATCAGGATTTAACCGATGATCAAAAAAGAATGATCCAGGCCGACCGCAACACGCAGGAAAAAACACTTAACGATGCCTGGACAAAACAGCTGAACGAAACCGATGCCCAGCTGCGCGAAAAGATGACCCTGTTTTGGCACAATCATTTTGCCTGTAATATTGGCAATGCCTATTACGAGCAGGATCTGAATAATATTGAACGCGCCAACGCGCTGGGTAATTTTAAAACGCTGTTGCTGCAGGTTTCGCAATCGCCGGCTATGCTGCAGTTTTTAAACAACCAGCAAAACCAAAAAGGGCACCCGAATGAAAATTTCGCCCGCGAATTGATGGAACTGTTCACGCTTGGCCGAGGGAATTATACCGAGCAGGATATCAAAGAATCGGCACGCTCATTTACCGGCTGGTCCTACGATGGCAAAACAGGCTTATATGCCTTCAGGCCGAAGGCACATGACGACGGCGTAAAAACCTTTATGGGCAAAACCGGCAATTTTTTTGGCGAGGACATTATCGATATCATCGTGGCCAATAAACAAACCGCCGTATTCATCAGCACCAAATTGTACCGTTACCTAATAAATGATGTGCCGAATACAGAGTTCATCAACCAGATGGCCGATGTATTGTATAAATCGAACTACGAGATAAAACCTTTGCTTCAATTTGTGTTCCTGTCGGATTGGTTTTACCAGGATAAAAATATAGGCAACCTGGTAAAATCGCCCCTTGAGTTTTTAACCGGATTGAACAGGCAGTTTTACATCACTTACCAAAACCCCGATGTGCTCATTCAGTTTCAGCGCACGCTTGGGCAGGTATTGTTTCGCCCGCCAAATGTAGCAGGCTGGCCCGGTGGAAAAAACTGGATAGACAGTTCATCGCTCATGTACCGCATGAAGATCCCATCGACCATTTTAAATGCCGGGGTGATCGATTTTACGGGCAAGGCCGATCCGGAAGATGAAGCCTATCTGGCATCGGCGCATAAGCAACAACTGAACGTGATAAAAAGGGTGCAGGCACAACCCGACTGGGCCAAGTTTTTAGCCGAAATACCGGCAGATACCAGTATGCAGCAAATAGCGGAGTTTATGCTGGAACCAAAAGTGAATAAAACGATAATGGACGAGGTGAGCGGTACCACGGATATTAAAACCACCGTTATACAAATAGTTTCGACACCGGAATATCAACTTTGCTAAGTCAATTATTGAATTATTGATTTAGTGAATTATAGAATAGGAAATATGTACATGATTTGAAAATCAATAATTATGGATTTAGAGAATCATAGAATAGGGAAGTAATGGATATGATTTGAAAAATCAATAATTCAATAATTCAGTAAATCAATAATTATGAGACGCCGAGATTTTCTAAAAAGCACCGCGCTGGTATCAGGGGCATTTATGGTACCGGCTTTTCTGAAGCCGCTGGAAGCAATGGCCATGAGCGATATATCGGGTTTTAAAAACCTGGTGATCATCCAGCTTTCGGGCGGTAATGATGGCTTAAACACCATTATCCCTTACGGCAACGATATTTACTATCAAAAGCGTAAAACCATAGCCGTTAACCAAACTGATATTGTTAAGCTGAACGATATGCAGGGCCTGAACCCTAACCTATCGGCCTTAAAAGAGATCTACGACCAGGGCTATATGAGTATTATTAACTCGGTGGGCTATCCCAATCCCGATCGCTCGCATTTCCGCTCGATGGATATATGGCAAACCGGCAGCGACTCCAACCAGTTTTTAACCACCGGCTGGATAGGCCGTTACCTTGATTCCAACTGCCAAACCGGCAATTGCAAGGCTTACACCGCTATCGAGGTGGATGATACCCTCTCGCTGGCCATGAAGGGCGCTAAAATGAAGGGCATAGCTGTGCAGGATCCCAACAAACTATACCAAACCACCCGCGAACCCTTTTTTAAGGACCTGGTACACGCCCATGATTCGTCCGATCTGAACGAAGATAATTTGGGTTATTTGTACAAAACCATGATAGAAACCTACTCATCGGCCGATTATATCCAAAACACCTCCAAAACTTACACCGTAACCGGCGAATATCCGGCCACACCGTTTGCCAACCAGCTAAAAACGGTATCAAAATTCATCAATTCGGGCCTGCAAACACGCGTTTACTATGTATCGCTAAGCGGCTTCGATACCCACGTAGGGCAGCAGAACCAACAGGGCAGGCAATTGAAAATATACGGCGATGCCGTGGCCGCTTTTGTAAAAGATCTGAAGCAAAGCGGCAAGCTGGATGATACTTTGGTAATGACGTTTTCGGAATTTGGCCGCCGGGTTGAGCAAAATGCCAGCAACGGCACCGACCATGGCACGGCCAACAACATTATGATTTATGGCGGCAAGCTAAAAAAGGCCGGTATATACAACGATGCGCCCGATCTAACTACGCTTGATAACGGCGATTTAAAGTACCAGGTTGATTTTAGAGATGTGTATGCCACTTTGCTCGATAAATGGCTCAGCGTAAATAACAGCCAGATACTAACCCGCAATTTTGCCGGCCTGGACTTTGTTTAGCGTATAAAAGCCCGGTAAATACCTATCCTGAATTTATTGAGTAAGTACAATTTGTAATAAATCACTTACAGGCTATAGGGAATTAATATTTTAACATTACTTTAGCATCACTTAATTATATTGCTTTGGTAAGCCCGTATAAATGAAGAATATTCAATAATATTGGCTTGCCTTTTGCCCATATAATTTAACGTATATTAAACCGTTTAAGTAATCGTTAGTCTATATTTTTAGCGGCGTTAAAATCAATTACGCGGCTATCAGTGTTAATTTCTTATCGTCATGAAAAAGATATATAAATGTTTATTTGTTAGCGCTTTAAGCGCATTTATTTGTTTATCGTTAACACTTACCGCCAGTGCCCAGCACGATCATGGCAGTGGCGGCGGAGGCGGTGGCGGAAGCAGGCCTTCAGGCGGCGGCGGCGGTGGCAGCTTTTCAAGTCATGCCTCTGTGGCTCCGGCAAGGTCGGCACCTTCATCAAGCAGTGCCAGGCCTTCAACTGTTCAGCGTACTTATAGTTCAAGCCGCGCATCTGTAGCGCAGCGGAACATCGTATCGCAAAACCCAACGGCCCATATAGGTACTAATGTAAGGAGCGGTGCCACTGCTCAAAACTACCGCTCTTACCAGGGCTCTGTTTATAGCAGGAACCATCCCATCAGCCCGAGCGCCTATAATCGCCCCGGCTTTAATGGTAGTGCAAACCGTGGTTATTATCACTACAACCATGGCTATTATGGCTCTTACTATACTCCAAGGCTTGGTTTCAGCATCGGCTTTTTGCCTTATGGTTATTATCCATTCTATTTTGATGATTACCAATGGTTTTATAGCGATGGTTTGTTTTATCAGTATGATAATGATCAATATACAGTGGTTGAACCACCGGTTGGTGCCGAAGTAACTTCGCTGCCATCAAACGCGCAGTCGATTGTAATTAACGGCCAGCAATATTATGAGGTTAATGGTGTTTACTATCAGCCCATCACTAAAGACGATGGCACCCTAAGCTACCAGGTGGCCGGTAAGGATGGCGAATTGAATACCACCGATGATTCGGCTGTTGATGCAGCGCCGCGTGCGCCCCAAATTGGTGATATTGTAAATGACCTGCCGCCAAATTGCCATAAAATAAATATCAACGGCGATAAATTATTTGTTTCGCCCGATGGCATTTATTACAAGGTACAGTTAAACCCCGACAATACCCAGGTATACAAAATTGTGGGCCTTCCGGCTGATGATGACCAGGGCCAGGGCGGCGGTCAGGGCGGAAATTAATACTCCAGTAAAATAATATTATAGGGTGAATGCGGATAGCTTCACCCTATTTTTTTTGCCCTTGATTTTAATGGATATGGCCCAATTTTAAACATTAGTAGTTTTATGCGGTTTGTAATAAAAAACTACCGTATGAAAGCGCTGATACTAAATTGCACCCTGAAAAGATCACCCGCCGAATCAAATACCGAAGCGCTGATGGCGCCCGCCATGTAGTTACCCAAATTGCCGTAATTGTAATATAGCGGTAGGTTTTAAGCCCGTTGTTAGGGTTAGCGGCAATATACCCGCTTTAAACAGTCCAATCCCATTAATTATGAGTACCTTTATTGAAATCCGGCACCATTATGATCCTCTTTTCAAGAAGAAACTTACATTATTCCGATTACAAATGGAGCGTTTACACGCATAATGATCCACACGTTTACGGCAAGCCGGATGCTACCTCTTTTAACCGCGAAGAAGGCAACGAAGTGGTTTACCTGATAAACCGCCTGATGATACTTTGGGACTACCGTTTTGCCAACACGGGTAATAAAATTGAAAAGCTCATCCACGATAAATTACCTGTTGAAATAACCGCCCAGGAAGAAGTGCAAAAATGGGTAAAAACCAACCTGAAGTTTTAAGCCGGCAATAGTTGCTCAGTATTTATCGGCACCCTGTTAATTACTCTTGCCATACCTATCTGGCCCTACGAAAATAAATGAGTGTATTTTCAACACTTTTTATTTTATTTGCATACTATTGTAAAAAACTTGCTGTAAGCCTAAGTTTAAAAACAAAATTAGCTGTACCGGTATTCTTATGTTGTTTATTTGTCATTGTATAAATAATCTGAATAAATAACAATTAATTATTATTAAAAGTGTGATATTTGAACATCAAAAACATCCGCTTATCGTAATAACGTCCTGATCAAAGCTTTAAATGAAAAATTCTTCTGCCGAAATAAAAGTTCTTTCCATAGATATTGGAGGCTCCCACATAAAAGCCACGATCCTGAACAGCAAAGGCGAACTTCAAATGGATTATGATAAAATTGTAACGCCATTGCCTGCCAATCCCGATAATTTGATCGCTGCCATAAAAAAGCTGGTTACCGGTTTTCCCGGTTATACCAATATATCGGTTGGTTTCCCCGGCTATGTTAAAAATGGCGTAGTAAAAACCGCCCCGAACCTGGATAATGAGGCCTGGAAGGATTTTGACCTCAGCACCAAACTTCAGCAGGAATTAGGCCAGCCCGCCAAGGTGGTTAATGATGCCGATATGCAGGGCCTGGGCGTAGTAAGCGGCACAGGTTTCGAAATGGTGCTTACACTGGGTACTGGTTTCGGCACGGCTTTGCTAATGAACGGCCATTTGTTGCCTCACCTGGAAATTGCTCATCATCCCATCAGCAAAAAAAATACCTACGACGAGTACATTGGCGAAAAGGCCCTTGAAAAAGAAGGCAAAAAGAAATGGAACCTGCGGATGGAAAAAGTTTTTCAAGTTTTAAAAACAGTATTCAATTACGACACTTTATATATTGGTGGTGGTAATGCCGATAAGCTGAATTTTAAGCTGGATGACAATATGAAAATTGTTACCAACGAGGATGGGATAAAAGGCGGGGCCAGGTTATGGACAATAAATGAAGAACCCATTGAAGGCGGCCTGTCGGCACCTGCAAATAAATGATCACCTTATCTTATACTATTATATACAATTAAAATGGATACAATAACAATACCAAGCATTGAGGAACTGGGTATAAACACCGTTCGGATATTATCAGCAGACGCTGTACAAAAAGCAAATTCGGGCCACCCTGGTACCGCTATGGCGCTTGCCCCAATGGGCCATGTGCTATGGTCGGAGTTTTTAAACTATAATCCTAAAAACCCGCACTGGGCAAACCGCGATAGATTTATATTGTCATGCGGCCATGCTTGTATTTTACAATACAGCTTTTTGTATTTAACCGGCTATGACCTTAGCCTGGATGATATTAAAAATTTCCGCCAGCTAAACAGTAAAACTGCCGGCCACCCCGAATACGGCCTGTGCCCCGGTATTGATGTAACCACTGGCCCGCTTGGCCAGGGTTTTGCAAACGGTGTAGGTTTCGCCATCGCTCAAAAACATTTGGCTTCGCGTTATAACAAACCGGGTTTCAATATTTTTGATTACCACGTTTATGCTATAACCAGCGATGGCGACATGATGGAAGGTGTAACTTCCGAAGCCGCTTCATTAGCGGGCCACCTGGAACTGGGCAACATTATTTATTTATATGACGATAACCACATCTCTATCGAGGGTGCTACCGATATTACCTTTAACGAAGATGTAAGTGAGCGTTTCCGCGCCTACGGATGGCATGTACAGGAGGTGGCCGATGTTAATGATGTACACGCCCTGCAACTGGCAATAACCAATGCTAAGGCCGAGGTACAAAAACCATCGCTGATCCGCGTTCGTTCATTGATCGCTTATGGCAGCCCTAACAAATCGGGTACCGCAGGTTCACATGGTTCGCCACTGGGCGCGCCGGAAGTTAAGCTGGTAAAGGAATTTTTTGGCTTCGATCCTGATAAATCATTCAACGTACCTGATGAGGTATTAGATTTTTATCATAAAAAAGGCGAAAGAGGTATAGCTACCGAAGAAAAATGGAATAAATTATTTGCTGATTATAAAGCGGAATACCCTGAACTGGCCGCCGAATATGAAACCGCCGTTAAAGGCGAACTACCTGAAGGCTGGGCCGATTCACTGCCGGTTTACAAAGCATCTGACCCTAAGGTAGCCACCCGTGTGGCATCTGGTAAAGCACTCAATGCGATAGCTGAAAAAGTGCCTTACTTAATTGGCGGTGCAGCCGATCTGGCGCCATCAACCGAAACCAACTTAAAGAATTTCGATTCATTTACATCAGAGAACAGGGGTGGGCGTAACTTCCACTTCGGTATTCGCGAGCATGCGATGGGTTCAGCCATGAATGGTATGGCTTTAACAGCAGGCGTTATACCTTTCGGCGCCACCTTCCTCATGTTTTCAGAATACATGCGCCCGCCTATCCGTTTGGCATCCATCATGCAAATAGCGCCAATATTTGTATACACACACGATAGTATCGGCTTAGGCGAGGATGGTACCACCCACCAGCCTGTTGAGCAATTGGCATCATTACGTTCTATCCCAAGGATCACGGTTATCCGCCCGGCCGATGCGAACGAAACCGTACAATCATGGAAAGTGGCTTTAGAGCATAAAGGTGGCCCGGTTGTATTGGTATTTACCCGCCAGGGATTGCCAATTATCGATCAGGACAAATACGGCAAAGCAACCAACCTGGCAAAAGGTGCTTATATATTATCAGAAGCCAGCAAAAACCCTGATCTGATACTGATGGCTACCGGTTCTGAAGTTTCCCTGATTATGGAAGCTCAGGCTGCACTGGAAGCTGATGGCATCTCTACCCGCGTAGTAAGCTTCCCATCATGGGAGTTGTTTGAAAAACAAAGCGCCGAATACAAGGAAAGCGTATTCCCTAAGGCCTACAAAAAACGTTTGGCAGTTGAAATGGCATCCCCAATGGGATGGCACAAATACACTACCGACGAAGGCGATATGTTAGGCATGACCACCTTCGGCGAATCGGCCCCGGCGGAAGATCTGTACAAACACTTCGGCTTTACGGTTGATAATGTAGTTGCAAGAGCAAAAGCGCTTTTATAGATTTAAGTATCGAGTAGCAAGTATCAAGTAGCAATATTTTTTTGTTATCAGATACTTGCTATTCTACATTAAAATAGGGTCTTGATACCTGATACTAAATACTCGATACTCAAAAATGATTTGGCAAAGCGATATAGTTAAAAACCTCGGCTGGTCCGATGCCATCATCAATCTGGAAGGCAAGCAAAAGGTCGCCCTCGAAATTGCTGAAAAGGTGAAGGATGGCGATATATTGGGCGTAGGCTCCGGCTCAACTGTTTATGTGGCCTTAATGGCCATCGCTAAAAAGATACAGGAAGAAAAGATTCGTATAAAGGCCATACCTACCTCTATCGAAATATCGCTGTTTTGCAGTAAACTGGGCATCCCCCTAACCACGCTATACGAGCACCGGCCCGACTGGCTGTTTGACGGCGCCGATGAAGTGGACCCTAACCATAGCCTGATAAAAGGCCGTGGCGGCGCGCTGTTTAAAGAGAAGTTACTGATCAGCTCCAGCCCTAAAAATTATATCATTGTTGATGAAACTAAGCTGGTTGCTAAATTAGGCACCAATTTCCCTATCCCTATCGAAGTTTTTCCATCGGCTTTGCTTTATGTAGAAGAAAAATTAAAAGAATTAGGGGCAGATAGCTTAGTTTTGAGATTAGCTAAGGGTAAGGACGGCCCGATTATAACCGAGAACGGAAATTTACTGATAGATGCCCGCTTTTATAATATAACCGACGACCTGGAGTTTAAAATAAAATCCATCACCGGGGTTATCGATAGCGGTTTGTTCATTAAATATAACGTAGAGGTGCTGGTAGCGCCGAACAGCTAAATAGGAATATAGCCTGACAATAGGTGGTACGCTTATTGTCGCTTAAAAAATAATAAACCTCCATGTAATTGCGAGGAGGAACGATGAAGCAAACCCGTAGCTATGCTAACGCAGAGATTATATAGCGGATCGCAACTACAAAGGTTGATAACAAAAGAAGAAAAAACACACACGTAATAATGGAAACTAATAAAGTAAAACAAATACACAGCTTTGGTCAAAGTATCTGGCTGGATTTTATAGACCGCGAAATTATCGCATCAGGTAAATTAAAAAGCCTTATTGATGTTGATGGCGTAAGAGGCGTTACCTCGAACCCCGCTATTTTTGAAAAGGCCATCACCAGCAGTTCAGATTATGATGCCGACATTACCGAACTGGCAAAAACTACCAAAAGCAACGAAGATATTTTCTTCGGCCTGGCTATAAAGGATATTCAGCATGCTACCGACCTGTTTAAAGGTGTTTATGATGAAGAAATAAAAGGCAGCGATGGTTATGTAAGTTTAGAAGTATCGCCATTTTTAGCGTTAAAAACTGAAGAAACTGCTGCCCAGGCAGAAAAATTATGGAAAGAAGTTGACCGCGAAAACGTGATGATCAAAATTCCGGGAACCAAACCGGGCTTGGCCGCTATACAGCAGTCTATCGCTAAAGGCATCAACATCAACGTTACCCTGCTTTTTGGTTTAGGGCGTTATGAAGAAGTTACCGAAGCCTACATTTCAGGTTTGGAAGAGCAT
>Ga0302309_10001656_pt1 | contig 19802 bp, 18 predicted proteins | sample III_Palsa_N1_1_FD_200453 | JGI IMG/M metagenome (GOLD analysis project Ga0302309, IMG submission 200453) | Peat permafrost microbial communities from Stordalen Mire near Abisko, Sweden - III_Palsa_N1_1 | ecosystem: Environmental > Terrestrial > Soil > Palsa > Peat permafrost | place: Sweden... | reverse complement strand
GATGCGGCGGGTTTCGTTGGACAGTTCCAGGCGCATGGCGCGCTCGATACGGTCGCGCACTTCGTGCAGCGCTTCGTGTTCGTGCTCGCCCGAGCCTTCACGCCACTCCTGGTTGCCGGCGGCGATGATGTTCGACACCTGGTGCTTGTCGCTGTAATTGATCATGTCTTCCAGCGTGCCGTCTTCCAGCGTCGCTTCGAGGCGGCTGACGGCGCTGAGCGCGGACATGAAGGCGAACAGCTTCTCGAACATCACGGTCCAGCACCAGAACGAGAACAGCACCAGAATCACCAGCACCGCCTTGACCACAGGATCGGCCTGCGACACCAGATGATAGATGGAGAGGTCGGCCGGGTTGATGGCGGCGACGGAATCCGCGGCGTCTGCCGCAATGCTGAAGATCGAAATTGTCATGGATTAAATTCCGTTATATGTAATAAATGCCTAGAAACGAGTTGCGTTTCCGAGGGGCGTATTTGTAAATGATGCGGAGGCCTCTAAAAGCAATCGATCTATTTGGTGTGACCTGCTGCCGATCAGTCGTCGTACTCGGAATCGAGTACGCCGTTCAGATGTCCATGGGCGAATATTCGAGCTTCAATGCGTCAGCAACTACTTTGTGTGTCAGGCGTCCCTCGCTGACATTGACCCCATTGAGCAAATGAGAATCCCGTCGCACGGCCTCGCGCCAACCCAGATCGGCCAGCGCCAAAACGAACGGCAAGGTTGCATTGGTCAATGCTAGCGTGGATGTTCGTGCTACCCCACCAGGCATATTGGCGACACAATAATGAATGATGTCTTCCTCGGAAAATGTGGGGGCGTCGTGGGAGGTGGGGCGCGATGTCTCGAAACAGCCACCCTGATCGATGGAGATGTCGACGAGGACAGAGCCTTTGCGCATTTTCTTCAACATTATGCGATTGACCAACTTCGGCGCCGCGGCGCCCGGCAACAGTGCAGCCCCAATCACTAGATCGGCGTTGATCACGTTTTGCTCTATGGAGTCATGCGTCGAATAGATCGTCGACACTGACGATCCGAACATCTCGTCAAGCATCCTGAGCCGATCAAGCGAACGATCTATGATGACCACCGCTGCCCCAAGTCCGACTGCCATGCGGGCTGCGTGTGTTCCGGCGACGCCGCCGCCGAGAACAACAACCTTACCCGCTTCAACACCGGGAACGCCTCCCAGTAGAACGCCGGAGCCACCTTGCGCCTTTTCCAGGCAGTGCGCGCCAACCTGGATCGACATCCTTCCGGCAACCTCGGACATCGGTGCCAGCAGCGGCAGAGTGCCGCGGCTGGAAGTCACAGTTTCGTAGGCAATAGCGGTGGCACCCGACTTCAGAAGGCCATTGGTTTGCTGTCGATCCGGCGCCAGGTGCAGATAGGTGAACAGGAGCTGGGACTTGCGTAAGCGTGCAATCTCGGCTGACTGTGGCTCTTTGACCTTGACGATCATATCGGCCTTGCTGAAGACTGCGTCTACTTCCGGCAGAACGTGCGCCCCGACTGCCTTGTATGCTTCGTCGTCTATGCCGATTCCAGACCCTGCACCTTTTTCGACAAAGACCTCGTGGCCGCGGCTAACCAGCTCGCGTACGCCAGGGGGTACTAGGCCTACGCGATATTCGTGTGTTTTGATTTCTTTCGGAACGCCAATTTTCATTGCGAAATGCTCCCCCTTGATGATCACCCAATGATCGCAAAGGTTCTGGTGAATTTTGCGCGAAAGATGTACGGAAAAATGGGGTCGTACGCAATTTCGTTGCGTAGACAAGGCGAGTGGCGCAATCGTATTTGAAGGTGAAAAATGGACAGGACAGATCGGGCGATTCTCAAGGTGCTGCAGACTAACGGGCGCCTTAGTAACATTGAACTAGCCGACCAGGTCGCGCTGTCTCCGTCGGCCTGTTTGCGCAGGGTTCGGACGCTTGAGGACTCTGGCGTGATCGCAGGTTATGCAATGTTGCCAAATCCCGTCCGCCTAGGATTCACGGGTGTGGCATTTATTCAAATCACGCTCGATCGGCAGAATCGGGACGCACTCGAGAGGTTTGAACGGGCTGTTGTCGTCGTACCAGAAGTGCTCTCGTGCTATTTGCTGGCGGGACAGGCGGATTACCTTCTACACGTCGTATATCGAGATAGTGCCGATCTCGAGCGAATACACAACGATGTGTTTACCCATCTGCCCGGTGTTGTTCAGGTCCGGTCCACCCTGGCATTACGGTCAATAAAAGTGACAGGTGCGTATCCGATATAGGTTTATGTCCTGCTTTCGAGGGAGGATGTTGAGCAGTTCGAGGTATCTGACGCTGCGCTCTGTTTCAGCGACGTTGCATCTAACCCTCTAAATCTATGGCGTCCCCCCGGCGATGCCGGGGTCGGGCGCTACTCGCTGCGCTCACCGAGCCACGATGAAGCTGTGTCTCCGCCCTTCGGGTATCCTCGCCTTCAAGCCTTGCAAAGGAATGCCACCGCACACGTATCGCCGCAGTCTTGAGCGTAAGCCGGCACATTGAATCTAATCAACACGTACCTATCACATTGTTTAATATAAACTTTTGCAGATCCTCTGACTGACATCTTCGTTCCAGTCTGTCAGGTCCATTGCCGCTTTTCCCGTCTATATCCGTCATATCTAACAAGCAGCATTCCAGAGAATGTCTTTGCCCTGGGCCGGGCGTAGAATCGATGCGGATGTCGGGAGCATGAACAAAGCCGATCACCAGACAGAGAAAAGCGTAAACGAGGCCAACCCCGGCCAGTTGCCGGGGGGTACGACGGCTGGGCTGTCGGCAGCCGAATACCGCGCAACCGTCAATCAGCTATTCCGCGAGCACAATCGCGCCCTGGTCAATTTCCTGTTGGCCCGCGTCCAAAGCGAAGCCGAGGCCAAGGATCTCGCCCAGGAGGCTTACGTGCGCCTTCTGCAGCTCGACCAGCCCAACGCTGTGGGCTTCCTACGAGGCTATTTGTTCCGCATCGCTGCTAACCTTTCTGTGGACCAAGTGCGCGCGCGCATTTCGCGCGAACGCGTCGCTGTGGAGTTGTTCGACGAATTGGGCGAGCCCGATGAGATCGAGCATCGCGCCATCCTGCGAGAGGAATTCGACATCGTCTGCACCGCCCTGCACGACTTGCCACCAAAATGCCAGAAAGCCTTTCTGCTGCACGTCATCGAGGGATATAGCCACTGCGAAACCGCCCGCGCCGTAGGCTGTAACGAGCGCATGGTGCGCTATCACGTCAGCCGGGCACTGCTGCACTGCCGCCAGAAGCTGGCCCACCTTTTCCCGAACATGGAGCGTCGCAATCATGACCCGCAATCCTGAGACCTCAGCCGCGCAGGAGGTGCGGTTGCAGGCGGCCTCCGACTGGCTTCAGCGTCTGGATGAGCCTGAGCTGCCGGAGGAGGATCTGCAAGCTTGGCTCAAATGGCACGGCGAGTCTGATCAGAATCGCCAAGCATTCGAAGAGATGCAGCTACTGTACCGCCGACTGCGCGACCTCCCCGCAGAATACCGCCGCGAACTGCGTCAGCGGATTCCGATCAGTCCGACACGACGGTCGCAGGGATGGCAGGGACTGTGGGCACTGGCGGCGGCGTTAGTGCTGGTGATCGGCGGCGCTGGCGGCACATGGTGGTGGCAGCAGGGTGCAACTGGTGCACTGGTGGTCTACGCCGCGCCGCACGACCAACATCGCGCCGTCAAGCTGGCGGATGGCTCGACCCTGGTATTGGCGCAGGATGCCATTGCCTCGGTGCAGTACACTCGCGCTCGCCGTTCGCTCAACATCGAGCGCGGCCAGGCCTATTTCGAGGTGACGCACAACCCCAGCCGGCCATTTGTGGTCCAGGCCGGTGCCGTGCGGGTGACCGCAGTGGGCACTTCGTTCAACGTCGCGCGCGCGGACGACCAAATCGCGGTCACGGTGACGGACGGCGTGGTGGACGTGGTTCGACTACCTGTAGTCGACGACAAGTCGCCGGTGCAGAGTTCCTCACCTGCTGCAGCGATCGAGCACCAGCGGGTCGCTATGGGGCAGCGCATCGTTTTCGGCATAGCTTCAAGCGACAGCCAACAATGGAAGGAGGCCGCCGCCGCTTGGCGCAACGGCCAGATTCAGTTCGTCAATGCCCCGCTTCGGGAAGTGGTCCAAGCAATCAACCGCTATGCGCTGAATCCGGTGGTAATCGACGACCCGCGCGTGGCCGATCTGACTTTTTCGGGTACGGTGTTCCGCGACCATGTCGACGAGTGGGCTGCGGCGCTGTCGAAGATCTTCCCGGTACGCACCGTCGCCCTGAATGACGGCACACTCGCTTTAGTTTCAAGCACGGACCGCGTCGGTATGAAGTAAGGAGGCGCGCGGCCTCTCACGGCGAAATTGGTAGATTAGCACCGTGCCGTTGGCCGGTGCCACCAGCCAACCAGTCCTCCTGACAGATCAGGACCCTGCTCAAACTGCAGGGATCTTCGCCATTCCCTCGCGTTGCCGCTTTCCATCTGCTGATCCGTCTTAGAGACAACAGTTGTTTGGCGCGAAAGGCTGCGCAATGGCAAGCCTAGCCGACAGACAGAAGGCCTGCGAGCTTCCAATCCCACAATGCTGATATCGATTGCGTGCTTATGAATCCAATGGGCTACGCATAACGGAGCCGGAGCCCTGCCAAACACCTGACCTACATGTATGTAGCGATGGTGATGGCCTCGACCCAACCCCTCGGCGTGACCAAGATCGGACTGATTGGCAACGAGCAATTCATACAATGAAGATCTATCGCAAGCTTTCCAGAATGGCTGTCCGCGTCGCCATCGTCTTGATGAGCTTAATAAGCGCCGGCCTCATCCCGCTACCGCCGCTGGTGCCCGCCGCTTATGCAGACACTGTGCGCGCAGAAATTGGCAACCCCCTGCAGGCGGCTCAAGAGTTGATCAAGCAGCAAAAGTACCAGGAAGCCTTGGTCAAGATTCAAGAAGCCGACGCCGTCGCCAACAAAACGCCGTACGAAACCTTCGTTCTGGAGCAGATGCGCGGTTCCGCGGCTGCGGGGACAGGGGATATCGACACCGCCGCCAGAGCCTTCGACGCGGTCATTACCTCTGGCAGATTGTCCAAAGACGATCAGCTAAAAATCCTGCTGGCCGTGTCAGGCTCCTATTATCGCGCCAAGGAATATCCCAAGGCCATCGACTGGGCACAGCGTTATCAGGAGGCCGGCGGCAGCGATCCTTCTCTCGGCGTTCTGACGCTCCAGTCATATTATTTGAACGGAGACTACGCAAATGCAGCGCGGGAGGCGCAAAGCCAGATCGCTGTCGAGGAAAAGTCCGGAAGCACTCCCAGCGAGGAGCAGCTACAGATTTTGGCGAGCTGCTACTTGAAGCAGAACGACAGTGCCGGCTACATCAGCGCATTGGAGAAACTTGTGACGTGGTATCCCAAGAAGGACTATTGGGCCGACCTTCTCGCGCGCGTGCAGCGTCAGCCGGGGTTTTCCGATCGACTCACCCTTGATATGTACCGGCTGATGCTGGCGACGGGCAACTTGGACGTTGCTTCCGACTACATGGACATGGCACAACTCGCCTTGCAGGCAGGATATCCACGGGAAGCACAGAAGGTGCTCGAACAGGGATACACCGTCAAAGCACTCGGAAGCGGTGTGGAAGCGCCGCGCCAGAAGCGGCTGAAGGACTTGGCCGATCACCAAACTGCGACCGACCAGATGACCTTGGCCAGCGATGCGCAGGGCGCGGCAGGTAGGGACGACAATGCTATGGTGAATGTCGGCTACGACTTGGTGATCAACGGAAGAGCAGACCAAGGAATTGCGCTCATGGAGCAAGGTATTGCCAAGGGCGAACTCAAGCATCCGGACGAAGAGCGGCTGCTCCTGGGAATCGCGTACGTGCAGAGCGGCAACCATAGCAAGGCCGTTCAGGTGCTGAAGGTGGTCGAGGGCTCCGATGGGGCGGCTAAGCTGGCGGAGCTTTGGACAATTGAAGCTAAATAAGTGTGAGGATGCGAAATCAGCAATCGTTGACCGTGCGCAGCCCCTCGTGAAAGCGCGCGGGCGCATCGGTATGGGTTCCCCACTGCCCGGCGAACGCGTATCGTTGTCTTTTGAAGCCGCCTTTCCGAATAGAGAAAATGAGCATGATCTGCATATGCGGGAACCCCTTCCAATGGAGAGTCCTGGGCCCGAATGTATGCGTCAGATCTACAGCGGCTTGCGGCCAGACCCGCGTAAAACGCGTTGGGAGGCGTCGCAACCGGCAAATGGGAGTCCCCATCTCCCGCTCCAGAAGCCATGAGCGCTGACACGGCTGCGATCTTCAGGAGATGTGTCATGAGAGGCTGTCCCGAAGGTTGCACGATTCGATCGATCAGCCTGAAGCGACGGTTTCACGCATGAGCGGCGGAACCTCCGTTAGCAGCGCGCGACATCCAATCGTTGATTAGTGCGCAAACCACGACCCGATGAGCATTTCGATATTCCCACATTGCCGCTTTTCTGCCGCTGATCCGTCTTGAGTGATAGCTGCGTGACAAGGGAGTTGCAGCAGCGTAAATATTCATCGACGAGGGGAAGGCCAATGGGAATGTTGTTGAAGCTAACGGTGTGGGGTCGAGCATGGTGCTTGTTGGTAGCCATGATCGCGGTTTTCGCGGCACCGCAAGCTGCGTGGGCAATGGATTTCGACCAGTCTGTGACCTTAGCTATCCAGCCACAACCGCTGGTGTCGGCGCTGAACGCCTTCTCCCAGCAGGCGCGGGTGCAGGTGATGTCTGCTGGGGTCGATCTGAAGGACCGCCAGGCGCCGGGCATCGACGGCAGCTATGCCATTGGCAAGGCCTTGGACTTGCTGCTTGCTGGCAGCGGCTTGACCTACAAGGAGGCCGGGCCGAACACAGTGACGATCGCCGCAGCGCCAACAGTGTCGGGTAACGCGCCGGAAGTGGTGTCGCAAGCAGGTAATGTTAATGCCGGTGTGGCGCTTCAATCAGCAGGCGTCGAACCTGCGCCCAATGGATCGTCACCGCAGGGTGGCCGTTCCGATCAAGGGTCTCAGGCGCTTGAAACCGTAGTCGTTACCGCACAGAAACGTGAGCAGCGGTTGATCGACGTGCCGATCAGCATCGTTGCATTAAACGCAGATGCACTGAAAAAGCGCGAAATTTCCAGCATCGACGATTTGGCCTTGGCAGTGCCGGGCCTGGCAATTTATAGCTCCGGGAATGAACGTCGAATAGAGATACGTGGCATCAGCAACCTTTTCGGTAGCTCCTCGCCCAATGTCGGAGTTTATTTAGACGAAGCGGACGTCACTGGAGCCAACAGCCTTCAGCCTGACATTGGCACTTATGACATGCAGCGGGTAGAGGTACTGCGCGGACCGCAAGGAACGCTCTATGGCGAAGGGTCTGCTGGCGGAACAATCCACTTCGTGACCAAAAATCCGGCGTTGAATAAGTTCTCTTTTGACTCGGACGTCGCGGCTCTGTTTACGCAGAACGGCGCACCGAGTCAGCGCATCCTTGACGTAATCAATGTCCCTATAATCCAAGATGAATTGGCCTTGCGCGTTGCTGGCAGCTTTGATCATGAGGGCGGATGGATCAATCAGCCCGATGCCGATCAGACAGCCATCAACTACCAGAACCGAACCGATGTCAGGGCCAAATTGTTGTGGGAACCGACTGACAAATTGACGGTTAACACAATGGCGCTGATTTACCGTAACGACCAAGGTCTCAACTACGGCGAGGACGCCAATGGTAACTATACTCAAGCGTTTGGTCTTACGACGACGCCTCACTTTAAGAGTGACTATGAGATCCTTAATTCCACAGTCAGTTACGATTTCTCTGCGGCCCGACTGTTAAGTACGACCACCTTCTCGCGTCAAAATCAAACTCAGATAGACGTAGGCTCGTTCCTGCAGGAAACCGCGCCGGGGACGCCGGGAGACTCGGCGTATTTAGCGCCGTACAACACAGGGTCACACTCTCTGATAAATGAACTCCGGCTGAGCTCGTCTGGCTCCGGGCCATGGCAATGGACTATTGGAACCTACTATAAATATGCACGCGCCGCTTACGGCTTCCTCAACGACTATTTCGCCACAACGGGTAGCCCACTGCCCGCACCCGCAGTGCTGCAGGGGAGGGCTGTGCTAGGTTGCTGTGGTACCGATCGATCGGGATCAATATACGGCGATACAAACTATAAGCTCTTCGATCTGCTCACGCTGGGAGTGGGCGTGCGTTATTTTGAAGACAAGCCGTTGGGAGGGGAAAGCGCCTGTTGTACAGCGACTTCACCTTTGACCGCCAATCCGGCGGCGAACTCTCATTCTCTGGATCCTCGCTTCTACGCCGACTACAAGGTCGCCGACCCATTCCATATATATGCCAGCGCGGCAAAAGGGTTTCGCAGTGGCGGCACGAATAGCTTTAATCAGCCGCAGTATGGTCCAGAAAGCGTCTGGACTTATGAAACGGGCGCGAAGATGTCGCTGCTAGGCGGGCGTCTGAGCGCCGATGGCGACGTCTTTTACAGTGATTACAAGAATTACCAGATCGTCGGTATTCTCCCGCCGCCCCTGCCCGCATTAAACGTAGTCAGCAACGGTGGTGATGCTAGAATCGAGGGCGTCGAGTGGGATCTGAACTGGCGTCCCATCGAACATTGGACGTTGGGTTTTAATGGCAACTTGATCACAACCCGCTTCTACAAGATCGACGTCACATCCGATGCATACAACGTAGGCGATGGGCTCGACTTAATTCCGAAACACACGTTCACGGTTTCGGCGGAGCGTGACTTCACATGGAACGGCAAGAACGCCTATGTGCGCCTGGACTACAGCCAGCAGGGTCATGAGACGTTTCGGAACCGGAGCATTGGGCCCTGGTACTACTCAGAGTCGGACGACATCAACATGTTGAACTTTAACTCTAGCCTTCAGTGGAACGAACACCTGTCGCTCGGCGTGTTTGCGAAAAATCTGCTGAATGATAGAGGGTTGATGGCACCAGGCAATGCCGCCACAGAGACTGACGTCGAAGTAAGGCCCCAACCGCGCACCTACGGACTTCAGGTCAGCATGAAGTTTGACTGAAGTCAGCACGGCGATGCAGCAGAGAGGTCGATCCCGGCGGTCGACCTCTTTTATCCCCCTGAACGCTGTTCAAACTTGCTTCCGACGGGCCGCGATGATGACGCAAGGCCGAAATACCGTCGCGTTCGTCGAGGAACTGAACCAAGCTGCTATTGGATGAGCCTTTCGATCGTACTCAATTGCCGCATTTGTCCGGCTAATCCGTCTTGAATTTGAAGATGCGTGACAGGGAAGTTGCAGCAACCTTACAAGTTATCGCCAAGGGGAGGCCAATGAGATGGCGCAGAAGTTGAAAGAGTGGAGTCGGGCATGGAGTCTACTAATTGCCATGATCGCGGCGTTATCGCTTCCGCAACTTGCGCGGGCGGTTGATTTTAATAAGCCGATGACATTCACCATACAGCCGCAACCGCTCGTGGCGGCGCTGATCGATTTTTCCCGGCAAGCGCAGGTGCAAGTCATGTCCGCAGGCGTCGATTTGAAAGGCCACCAGGCGCCGGGTATCAGCGGCCGTTATGCCATCGGCAAAGCACTTGACGTACTGCTCGCTGGCAGCGGCCTCACCTACAAAGCGGCGGGCCCGAATACGGTGACAATTGCTGTTGCGTCTCCGCCTTCGGGAAACGCGGTGCCTCAACCGGAAAAGCCTCGGCCGACTTCAGCCAAGTAATTGACGAAAAAGCGAATGAACGAGACGAGAGGTTCGTAGCATATGAATTCAGACAGAACGACTGAAATGTCGCAAGAAGTCGCGGCTGTGGTTAGCGTGGTAGTCCAGAGCACCAGGTTCGCGGGGGGTGATTTAGACGTACGTGATGCCAGCGGTGAAACGGTCGTCTATCAGCATAACGCGTAGCAGAAGCGCGAACAGCGATTGATCGTGGTGCCTATAGGCGTGTCGTTGCCCTGAATGCCGATGAGTTGAGCAAGCGAAAGCCCATCCGTTGACAAACGAAATATCTAATTATCCGATGAAAAAAATTCTTGCTACTTTCGACGAAAAAAAAATCGACGCAATTTTCGCGGATATAGATCGATGCAATCTTCCTGGCGCTGCCGTGGGTATCGCCATCGATGGTAAGCCGGTTTATCGCAAGGGCTTTGGCCTGGCGAACATGGAGATCCCGATCCTGCTGTCGCCGTCAATCCGCATGCGGATCTACTCGACGACCAAGCATTTCACCTGTCTTGCCTACATGCTGTTGTGCGAGGAAGGAAAGGCTGAAATTGACGACCCGATTGGAAAATATTTGCCCGAGCTGCATCTCGTCACACGTCAGGTGACGTTACGACACCTGATGGGGAACACCGGCGGTCTGCGCGATTCGAACGATATCATCTGGCAATTCAACGGAACCGGATGGAATGTAACAGCTGATGATCAAGTGTCTGTTTATCGCAACACGGACGACGTCAATTTTGCGCAAGGCACGCATTGGTGCTACTGCAACGGCGGCTTTGTGCTGCTGACTGCGGCGATCGAACGGATTGCCGGAGAGTCGCTTGAGAATGTCCTGCGCAAGCGCATCTTTGAGCCGACGGGTATGGCCGACACTCTGTTAAGACGCTTCGATACCGATTTCGTGCCTAATAGCGCCTCAATGCACATGGTGAAGCAGACCGGTGGGTACGAGCGCTCCTATTTAGGCCCCATGTCAGGTGAGGGGGGGATCGTCTCCACAGTCAACGACATGCTGCGCTGGCTTGCTCATATGGATGCGCCGGTTGTCGGCAGTGCCAAGACCTGGGAGGTCATGAAAGCGCCACAGGTTCTCACCAATGGAGCCTCCACTGATTATGGGCTGGGTCTGTTCAGCGGCCGCTATCGAGGCGTTGCAACGCTTCACCACGGAGGGGGCGGCATGGGCGCTAACTCGCTGATGCTGAAAGTCCCATCTGCGGGTCTCGACGTAGTGATCATGGTCAACCGCCATGAGGTGAACGGCAGTGCGCTGGTAGACAGAATCCTCGATGCCTGTCTACCCGCACTCGAGCCGATGGAGGTGCCTACTTCCCCCTATCCGCCTATCACGGGCACGTTCCTCTCCCCTGCAAGTGGCCGTGTCATTCAATTGCGGACGGCTTCGTCCGATAGTCCGTGGTACAAGGCGGGCCAGCAGATCGCGGTGATCGATGGCGCGGACATCCCTATACAGACAGACAGAAGGGGCGGGTTACTGCCGGCGAGACCGTTTGACAAAATGATGAAGGTGGCGATGGTCCCGAACGGCGACCCGCAGGCGCCTGCAACCCTACGTTTGACTGATTACGGCAACGGCGATGAGTTGATCCGGCAAGCGCCTCCTCAAGACATCGATGTAAGCTCGATCGTCGGTCTCTATCGGTCGGATTCAACTGATAGCGAAGCCATTGTGTCTCAGACGGACGCGGGACCTTACTTGTATGCTTCGGGCAGCTTTGGTTCGGTGCAATATACGTTGGAATGTCTCGCAGAGGGCATTTGGCGCGCCCAATCGACTGGCCCCCATCCCTTCGGCGGTATCCTGCTGTTTGACAAGGATGCAACGACCTTTCGTTTCTCGACTAGATCGAACCGATTGCTGCTGTTCCGGCAATGACAACCGCCATGCAGACCCAAGGGCAATGGCGACAGCGCCTTCTCCATTCAATATGCGAGGGATCAAATTGCGGTGTAGATCCCGAATCAGCGGTCATCGCCCGGTTTGCACGCGATGGGATGGGAAATCCAACCGAATCCATGATTGATGCAGGTCGCATCTGTCGTGTGCCGAATGAGAGCGGCAGTTCATGAGCCAACCGATTCCTTTGGTCGCGCCATCGGCGGTGGGGCGGTCAGCGATCCGTAACCGTTTCTTTCAATTGACCGCGATTATCCTCGCTGGAGGAGCCGCCAATTTCGCCCTCTTTGCCGTAGGCCCGCTACAAGAAACCATACGGATCGCGCTTGGGCTGACGGACAATCAAATCGCATTGCTTCAAGGGCCGGCACTATATCTTCCTCCTTTGCTTGTGGGCTTTCCGTTGGGCCTTCTTATCGATCGCTTTCCGCGAGCCCGGTTGCTTGCTCTTTTCACGGCGTTGGAAGTGGTTGGCACCGTGCTCACTGCGCTGGCGCCTAGCTTCACCGTAATTCTGCTCGCGCGGGGGCTCATCGGATCAATGCAATGTGCAACTGCAATGAACGCCTCCGCAATCATCGTGGAATGGGTTCAACCCCATCGCCGCGGCCGGGCACTGATGCTTCTTGGAGTGGCGCAAATTGCAAGCGTATCCACGGTGTTTGCGTTGGGGGGAGAGCTACTTGTGCTCTTCGACGCTGGACCATCAACATGGCGCTGGGCCATGCTGGGACTGGCCGCCCCGTTGGGATTGATCTTCCTGCTGACGCTCTGGGTACGTGAACCCCCGCGTAGGGCCGACGCACCGTGCGCACTTGCATGGCGCGCGGCCGTGGCGGCCCTCTGGCGTTACCGGACGATGCTGGTGCCGCTTTCCTTCGGGCAGGTCATCGTGACACTGGGCTATACGGCGGCTACGGTTTGGTCACAGCCGATATTCGCGCGGCAGTTCAATCTATCGCCGAACCGCATCGGAGCGATCATGGGTATCGTTCTGCTGGTGAGTGGCCTGCTCGGGAATTTCCTGGGAGGCATCCTGGTGGACTTGTGTCAGCGCGCAGGTGGTCCACGCCGCGCGGTCTCGCTATTGATCGTGCTCGCACTTGCACAAGTCCCGGCCGGCATCTTCGGTGTCATGCCCAGCGTGCCATTGGTGAGCTTGTTGCTCATAGCGCTCTGCACGATCGGCAATATGAAGGGGGTCATCTGCACCACGACAATGAGCTCGGTCGTGCCGGAGGAGTTACTCGGGTCATCTTTTGGCGCCCTGATCGCGATTAGTTCGGTCTTCAGCAGCTTCGCGCCGCTCGCGGTCAGCACGCTCGCAGGCCGAATCGGCGGTATCCAGGGGATCGGGCAAGCGCTCACCATCGTTTGCATCATCACGAGCCTCGCGGGCGCGGCGACATTTGCATCCGGCAGACGCTATTTTCCGGGCCGGAGCGGGATGGATCCTCGAGTTAAATGAGCGGTGTCCAAAATCGATGGTTCCGATTGATCCCGGAAACTGTAGGTGGATGGACAGGCAATGGATAGCGATATTCACGCGGGTGATCTACATCCCCGCTATTAAACACAGGACGCAACAACTATGGATTGTATGCATATCAAATCCTTGAAGCTTCAGGTCGCTGTCGAGCAGTGGCCGTTGATCACCCCTTTTCGAATCACCGGATACACGTGGCATATAAACAATGTGGTTATGGTGAGCCTCGAGAAGGATGGCCACGTGGGCCGCGGGGAGGGATCAGGAGTATATTATCGACAAGACACACCGGCGCTCGCCCTCAAAAAGTTAGAGTCGCTTAAAGCGACGATCGAGGCGGGGAGCGCAATGCGCTTGAATGCGCATTATGGGATCTTGAGGCCAAGCTCACGGGCCGCCCAGCTTGGCAAATGGCCGGACTAAATGAGCCCAAGCCCCTGCTCACGACCATGACGTGCGGTGCGGAGACGCCCGAAAAGATGGCAGCAACGGCTCTCGCCTACAAAGGGGCTCGCGCGATCAAACTTAAATTAACGGGAGAGCCGGTCGATGCAGATCGCATTCGTGCGGTGCGGCTAGCGTGCCCGAATGTCTGGCTGGCGGTCGATGCTAACCAGGGTTTTACGCGTGACTTCTTGGAATGGCTGATGCCCGTCTTGGTTGAGACGCACGTTGAGCTCATTGAGCAGCCGTTCGCTATCGGCCAAGAGAAGCTACTCGATGGCTTTCAGTCACCGATTCCAATTGCGGCCGATGAGAGCGTCCAGAGCCGTGTGGACATCCCAGAGCTCATCGGTCGGTTCGATGTGGTGAACATCAAGCTCGACAAATGCGGTGGACTCACCGAAGGCTTGGCGATGGCGCGAGCAGCTCATGAAGCCGGGCTCCAGACTATGGTCGGCAACATGACGGGAACCTCACTGGGTATGGCGCCAGCCTGTCTCGTCGGGCAACTTTGCGAGGTAGTGGATCTCGATGGACCAGTCTTTCTGAAGACGGACCGTGATATTGCGGTTCAATATTCCGACGGCTTTATTACATGCCCGCCGGAACTATGGGGTTAGCAGAGAGCGTTGCGGCGAGAAGTGCGTGGTTGCCTGAAGGGCGCCATCGACATCGCGGCAGTTTTCGGTCAAGGCGGTCCTGGCAATCGAGCGCAATCTGGAGGCCGCGCGCGTGACCAATTCCAACATGCACATGATCGGAAGTTCGTTCAGCACCTCAGCACTGGACGACGAAACCCGTATCAAGCTCTCGATGAAGACGGAACGGTGGCTGGGCTTGCGGCGTTTTGATCCGCTGAAAGCGTAGCTCGATGCGGTGACGCAGAGGATTCGGAACATATGAAACGTACGCTCAAGGTGCAGGCGCACTCCTGGCGCCGAAAGGAGCCCTTCGTCATTGCTCGTGGCACGAGCTTCTCGGCCGAGGTCATCAATTTGGAGCTGAATTCCGATGGGGCGGTGGGGCGTGGTGAGGCGTCCGGAGTCAACTATCACGGTGAGACGCTTGCGTCACTGTTGGAGGACGTCGAACAGGTACGGCAGGCGGTAGAAGCTGGAGCCACCCGACACGATCTGTTCCGCTTGCTACCCGCCGGGGGTGCCCGCAATGCGCTCGATGCGGCAATGTGGGATCTGGAATCTAAGTTGACCGGCGTACCTGTCTGGCGCCGCGCCGGCATGGCCCAGGGTAGGGCAGTGACCACCGCCATCACTATCGGTATCCGCCCAATTGCTGCGTACGAGCAAGCTGCGACGGCGCTGGCGCAACATCCGTGGATCAAGGTCAAGGTAGACCGTGTTGCTCCGATGGAGGCTATCAGAGCGGTTCGCCGGGGTGCCCCAAGCGCAAAACTGATCGTGGATGCCAACGAGTCTTGGACCGTGGCAGATGTTCGTGCATATGGTTCGGCTATGGCGGATTTGGGCGTGAGGCTGCTGGAGCAGCCGGTTGCTGCAGGGCAGGACCGCTCTCTAGCCGGCGTAAAATGTCCAGTGCCGATTTGCGCCGACGAATCGATCCAAACAACTGATGATTTGTCCCGTCTCGTCGGTCGGTACGATTTTGTCAATATTAAGCTGGACAAGACCGGAGGGCTTACCGCGGCGCTGGATCTGGCTCGTGAAGCGACGGACGTTGGCCTGCGTTTGATGAGCGGCTGCATGTCCGGTAGCTCCTTGGCAATGGCGCCGGCGATGGTGCTGGCTCAGATTTGCGAAATCAACGACCTCGATGGCCCCTGCTTGTTGGCGGAGGACTTGCCTGGCGGGCTCGTCTATACCAACGGCGTCATGACTCCGCCGTGGCCCGCCTTCTGGGGATAAAGGTGAGTCTGCGGATGTGAACTGAACGATCGTGCCAGGTTCTAGTGTCTCCGCGTTATGACGAGTAGCTGTGGAGCGAGACGATTTTGGAAACGGATTGCCGCTTTTTCGCGCCGAAACGTCTTAAATGTGAACGATGGGCCTGTCGCTTATCTCCCTAGTGACAGGGTGTTTTTGCGCCCCCGGTCTGGAGCCCCACCAGAGCGACAGGGGCGCCTTTCTTTTTGGAACAAGAGATGAATGTTGATCGGTAATTAAAGTTGACGTGCATCGGCCTCATCGCGCATGCATGGTCGGCCTTTCCATTCTAGGCGTGGAGTATGGAAGTGTTTTCAAATCCGGAGTATGACAATCACGAGTGTATTGCCTTTCACAGTGATGAGAAGAGCAAACTGAAAGCGATCATTGCGGTGCACAACACGCACCTCGGTGACGCCGTGGGTGGATGCCGCATGTGGCCCTATGCCTCGGAATCCGAAGCGGTTACCGATGTGCTACGTCTTTCTCGGGGCATGACCTATAAGGCGGCCCTGGCCGGCTTGCCACAGGGAGGGGGCAAGAGCGTCATCATCGGGGACCCGCGCCGCGATAAGACGCCGGCCATGATCCGCGCTATGGGCCGCTTTGTGGAACGCTTTGGTGGCAGCTACGTGGTAGCGGAGGATTCCGGCACCAGCGTCGCCGATATTCGCCTGATGTCCATCGAAACTGGCTACGTCGGTGGACTGGCTGACGAGCAGTCGTTGGCGGCTGGCCGCACCGGAGATCCTTCGCTGGCCACCGCTCTGGGTGTGTTCATCGGCATCCAGGCTGCGGTGAGAGCGAAGCTGGGCAGAGACGACCTCAAGGGTCTTAAAGTGGCCATTCAGGGGGTCGGCAACGTCGGTGGCCGGGTTGCGAAGCATTTATCCGATGCCGGCGCCAAGTTGTGGGTGACAGATCTGCATCACCCTGCGGTTGATCTCTGCGTCAAGGAACTTGGCGCAGTAGCTGTGCCGATGGATGTGCTGCATACGCTCGACGTTGAAGTATTGGCCCCATGCGCACTTGGCGCTGCGCTCAACGACATAACGATTCCAAAGATCAAGGCCAAAATCGTCGCCGGCGCCGCCAACAACCAGTTGGCCCATCCGAAGCACGATCGTGCGCTACTGGAGCGTGGAATCCTCTACGCGCCGGACTATGTCATAAACGCTGGCGGCATCATCGACATCTATTACGAAGGGCCCGGCTACGACGAAGCGAAGGTGTCGGCGCATCTGTTGCGCATCGGTCAGACCTTAGCCGAGATCTTCGAGGATTCGAGACGGGGATACCGACCCACCGGTGAGATTGCTGACCGAATGGCCGAAGAGAGATTCCAGCGCCGATAAGCGCAAAGTTCTGCTACTTCTATCGACCTAATTTCACCGCGTTCGAATGACAGCCGCCGTGGCCCAGCCCAACCCGTAGCGTGGACCAACAATCGTTAGCTCTAAATAACATGATGATTTTGTCGACTTATAGGGGCGGCTTTGAGCGGAAGCCTAGTGAATTTCGTGTGCGAATCTGGGCATGAGCACTTCCTCTCCAGATTCATCCCTGATCCGCTTCGCCCTGCACGGCGGCGCCGGCGATCCGCCTCCCGGCGCCGGCGCCCAGCCGGAACAGCGCGCCGCCCTGCACCGCGTCACCAGCGAAGCGCTCGCCCTGCTGCGCGCCGGAGCTTCCGCCCTCGACACGGTGACCCGCGCCGTCGAACTGATGGAGGACTGCCCGCTGTTCAACGCCGGCATCGGCGCGGTGCTGAGCCGCGACGGCCAGCCGGAACTGGACGCCGCCATCGTCAACGGCGCCGATCGCGCCTGCGGCGCCGTCACCGGCATCAGCCGCGTGCGCAGCCCGATCCGTTTCGCCCGCGCCATCATGGAACGCACGCCGCATGTGTTCTTCGGTGGCGCCGGGGCCGAACACCTCGCCGCCGAACTGGGCATGGAGATGGTGGAGCCCGGCTTCTTCATCACCGCCGAGCGGCTGCACCAGCTGGAGGCCGCCAGGCGCGCCGGGGCGATCACCCTGGATCACGACGATCACGCCTTCTGCGACGACGATGCCGCCTTCGGCACCGTCGGCGCGGTGGCGCGCGATGCGCAGGGCCATCTGGCCGCCGCCACGTCCACCGGCGGTCTCACCAACAAGCTGCCGGGACGGGTCGGCGACACGCCGGTGATTGGCGCCGGCACTTTCGCCGACGACCGCAGCGCCGCCGTATCCTGCACCGGCACCGGCGAGTCGTTCATTCGCAGCGGCTTCGGCCATGCTATTCACGCGCGCCTGGCCTGGTGCGGCTGGGCGCTGGAGCGCGCCTGCGCCGAGGCGCTGGACAGCGTGGCGCACTACCACGGCCGCGGCGGCTGCATCGCCATCGACAGCAAGGGCAATATCGTCCTGCCGTTCAATTCGCGCAGCATGTACCGGGCCTGGGTGGAAGCCGACGGTCAGGTGCGAGTGGCGATTGGGCCGGGGGGTGATGGGGCTTGAGTGGTGGTCCAGGTGCTCACCTCTCGATAAACCCACCGCGTAAAAGCTAGGGACGCGGGGTCGTTGAAACGGTAGTGCATATGTACCCTTGCGAGCGGATTGGCCGCTCCTTTGGACACACCTATCCTTTCGATAGCTATTCCACCTACGGCAGAACATTGCCGCTTTTTTGACACCAAAGCGTCTTATTGGGATGGCAACCCGGGAACCGGGCATAGAGATCGGATTCATGACACCTGCCGTCGATTCCCATCAGGGCGGCAGATTTATGCGCCTCCCCGGCTTGTCTCCCCAGGTCGCCGGATCGGGGCGCGTTTCTTTTTCTGTAGGACGGGACGGCTTGGGCGCTACGGGACCACAAGGTATCGCCGGATCAAGTCAAAGGGACCATGTAACTGGCCGGGCTCTGCATTGGGACGGCCACACAGATACATTGCCGGGCGGTTTTGTCGCCTAAGTCGCGAAGCGTTAAGGGAGGGGAACATGACAACGGGTCTGCGAACTCAGGAACGAATGAAACGGCCAGCGCGAATTTTGGGCCAGCTCGCGGCTACCTGCTCTCTGTTCCCGTCGATTTCAAAACCTGCTTGCCATGAATCTCATCTTCTCCCGCTGTCTGTTGGCCATAGAAGCCGAATACGATCCGCAGGCACCAGCGCGAGTGTTGGGGCTGATCACCCGTCACAATGCGCTGCCATTGTGGTTCTCCACCCGAGTGATCTCACCGGACTCCATTCGAATCGAGATGGAACTTTCTGAATCTGACGGCGAAGTTAGTGAACGAATCGCCAGGCTTATCGCCGACATCCCCAGCGTCATCAGTGTGTCGCGCAGGCTCAGGAAGTAGCGCCCCACGAAGGAGCGGTGAGGCCAACCGCAGTGGCGTCTTTTTAACTTGTTAATGAATCTGCGCCGTTTCAACCCCATTTGTTACGAGGATCAGCCGTGGAACTCGCCGAACGCGTCAGCCGCATCAAGCCTTCGCCCACTCTGGCCGTGACCGCCAAGGCGGCCGAGCTGAAAGCGCAGGGCAAGGATGTGCTGTCGCTGGGCGCCGGGGAGCCCGATTTCGACACCCCCGCGCACGTCAAGGCGGCCGCCGAAAAGGCCATCCGCGACGGTTTCACCAAATACACCGCGGTGGGCGGCACGCCCAGCCTGAAGAAGGCGGTGGCCGCCAAGCACCTGCGCGACAACGGCCTGGAGTACAGCGCCGCGCAGATCCTGGTGTCCTGCGGCGGCAAGCAGTCCTGCTACAACCTGTGCCAGGCGCTGCTCAACAGCGGCGACGAGGTGATCATCCCGGCGCCGTACTGGGTCAGCTACCCGGACATGGTGCTGCTCGCCGACGGCAAGCCGGTGATCATCGAAACCACCCCGGAAACGCGCCTCAAGATCACCCCGGCCCAGCTCGAAGCCGCGATCACCCCGCGCACCCGCATGATTTTCCTCAACAGCCCTTCCAACCCCTCCGGCATGGCCTACAGCAAGGCCGAGCTGACGGCGCTGGGCGAGGTGCTGCGCAAGCATCCGCGCATCGTCATCGCCACCGATGACATGTACGAAAAGATCCTGTGGACGGCGGAGCCTTTCGCCAACATCCTCAACGCATGCCCGGACCTGTACGAGCGCACGGTAGTGATCCACGCCGTGTCCAAGACCTACGCCATGACCGGCTGGCGCATCGGCTGGGCCTGCGGCCCCAAGCCGCTGATCACCGCCATGG
>Ga0302309_10001649_pt1 | contig 19855 bp, 21 predicted proteins | sample III_Palsa_N1_1_FD_200453 | JGI IMG/M metagenome (GOLD analysis project Ga0302309, IMG submission 200453) | Peat permafrost microbial communities from Stordalen Mire near Abisko, Sweden - III_Palsa_N1_1 | ecosystem: Environmental > Terrestrial > Soil > Palsa > Peat permafrost | place: Sweden... | reverse complement strand
CCCTTGGGAGGGGTGCGGTTTGACTCCGCGCAAAGGCAGGGAGGGGTTTAGTCTGTTATGTATGTTCGCTAAACCCCTCCCTGCCCCTCCCAATGGAGGGAATCGCACGGGGCCAATACTTAATATGTCAAATGATAGGCCACTACCCTCCCAAGAGAGGAATTATAATGCTTACTGTGCTTTCACACGCCATATTTTATTCCCTGAATCATCGGCAACCAATATTGATCCATCCTTTAACACCGCTATCCCAACGGGCCTGCCATAAACTTCTTGTTTTACAGGGTTGGCAATAAATCCGGTTAAAAAATCTTCCATTGTTCCTTGTGGCTTGCCGTTTACAAATGGAATGAACGTTACTTTATAACCCACCAATTTTGAACTGTTCCATGAGCCATGCTGACCAATAAATGCACCGCCCCAATATTTCTGCGGAAAGGCTTTACCCGTATAAAAAGCCAACCCCAATGAAGCCGTATGCGAGCCTAAAGCAAAATCGGGCATAATAGATCTTTTAACCATATCAGGCCTTTCTCCCGCATGCTTAGGGTCGGGATGCTGCCCGAAATAAGCATAGGGCCAACCATAAAATCCTCCCTCTTTTACACTTGTAAAGTAATCAGGCACCAAATCATCGCCAAAAGTATCCCGTTCATTTACAGCAGCGTACAATACATGTGTTTGCGGCTGAAAATCGATCCCCGCCGGATTACGTAACCCGCTGGCATAAATGCGCTCGCCGCTGCCATCGGGATTAATTTCTAATATATCGGCCCGGCGAATTTCATTAACTAAACCATGCTCTCCATCATTAGTGCCTGAACCTACCGAAACATATATTTTACTGCTATCGGCATTGGTTCGCAGGTTGCGGGTCCAGTGATTATTGTAGCCACCGGCTGGTAATATTAAAATCCTTTTACCGGTGCCGCTCATGTGCGCTTCGCCTGGTTTATAAGGATAGCGCCAAACACCATCAGTATTAGCTATATAAAATGAGTTACCCAAAATCAGTATACCAAACGGTTTATTCAGCCCGCTCAAAAAAACAGTTCTCGAATCGGGTATGCCATCGCCGTTGGTATCACGAAACAGAATTATCTTATTGGCACTTTTATTCAGATCCTCTGATTTGGTAGCGCCAATAATAGCTGCGCCTATTTTCTCCAGGCCTTTGATCTCGGTATTTGCCTCCGAAACAAAAACATCGCCATTGCTGGCTACATAAATATTACGCGGGTTATCTAAACTATCGGCATATAAACTCACGCTAAAGCCTTGTGGTGCTGTCGGCATTTTGCCTTTGGGCCAGCCGATAACTTTACAATAGTTGCGTACCGACTTTGTTAAGTAGGGGGGCGGCAGATCAACTACCTGTTTGGCAAAATCGGTCACCTTATCGGCATCATTATAATTAACCTTATTTTGGGCACATTGTGTAGCCAATACACTTGTTATAATTAAAAGTATTAAATTGCGTTTGCTTATACTGTTGCCTGCCTTCATAACTAGTTAACCTGCTGCGCATTATTTTGTTTCTGCATTTATATGGGCTTTGTAACAATAGTTATGGCTAAAGGCAAATGCAGCAATTAAAGCTTTATTTTTGAAAACCAATTAAGTGTGAAACCCGGATTAATGCGGCTAATAATTTTAACTATTCTTTTACCGGTTATTGTGATGGCTACTGTCTTAAGAGCCAGCGGACAAACATCATCTCAAACATGCGATGGCAGTTTGGGCGACCCGGTTATTGACCAGGATTTTGGTTCAGGATCAAATCCCGGGGCACCCTTGGCTGCTGGCATCACCAATATGACCTACACCTCCAGCAATTGCCCTAATGATGGGGAATATACCATTATGAATAGCATTAACATTAATGAAAATTGTCATACTACCTGGCAAAGTGTAACATCGGACCATAGCGGCAACCCCAACGGCTATATGATGGTTATAAATGCTTCTGTTGCGCCGAGTGTTTTTTTCACTCAAACCGCCCCTACATTATGCCCGGGTACTACCTATCAGTTTTCGGCATATATACTTAATTTGATCACGCTTGCCGCCAGCGGGTCGGGTGTAAGTGAACCTGATATTACCTTCTCGGTTGAAACATCAAACGGCCTGGTTCTGGCTACCTATGACACCGGCACTATACCGCCCACAAGCGGCCCTACCTGGGTGCAAAAAAGCTTATATTTTACTACGCCTGATACAGTTACCTCAGTAGTAGTTAAAATGACCAATAATGCCCCCGGCGGTAATGGCAATGATCTGATTTTGGATGATATAACCTTCCGTGCTTGCGGCCCGGTAATATTATCCGGTTTTGGTTCAACCTCTGGCTCATCAAGCCAACCCTTATGCCAGGGGCAAAATGCTACTTACACTTTAAAAGCATCGGTTGAGAACAACACTAATCCTGCCTATCAATGGCAAAGCTATCATACCAGTGGCTGGGTTGATACAGTAGGGCAAAATACCGATTCGCTTATTGTTAATTTTGTAAATGCGGTGCCGGGGTCATACCAATACCGGCTCGGCGTTACCAATGGCACCAGCACAATGGCAAGCTGCCGGGTATTTTCAGATCCACTGACTATCAATGTATCTGCAACCCCGGTTATACAAGGGGTAAATCCTGCGATGGATGAATGCGAAGGTGATACCGTCACGCTTTATGCAAGTGGCGGGACATCCTATCAATGGTCGGGGCCAAACCTTCCGGCAACCAATCAAAACCCGGTAACTATTAATAATATCAGCTTGGCCGATGCGGGGAAATACACCGTTGTTGCTTATAATCAATATGATTGCTCGGACACCGCCTCAACGGTGGTTACTGTGAACCCTAAAGTAACTGCCGTAGCGAGCGGCGGCACAACACTTTGTGCAGGCACAAGTACTCAAATTACAGCAACAGGGGGGGTATCTTATGTATGGTCACCGGGTAAAACATTGTCTGATTCAACTGCACAAAGCCCATTAGCAACCCCCATTGATACTACCACTTATACTGTTAAGGTGACTAATCAATATGGGTGTTTCGCCACAGATACGGTTACTATAAACATATTAAGAAAGGCCATTGCTAATGCCGGAAGCAATAAAGTCATTTTTGAAGGGCAATCGGTAAAATTAACAGCAACCCAAAAATACGGCAACATATTTTACTGGACACCTACAACCGGATTGTCAGACCCCAATATACTCCAGCCTGTTGCCAGCCCGATTAACGACATTACCTACACACTGCATGTAAATTCAACCAATAGCTGCGGTATTGATAGCAGTAGCGTATTTGTAAAAGTTTATAAAAAGATAACCATACCAAACACATTTTCGCCAAATAACGATGGCATAAATGACAATTGGGATATTGATGCCCTGATCACTTACCCCAATTGCCTGCTACTAGTATTTGACCGCTATGGCCAGCCGGTATTCAAGAGTGTAGGCTACAGTAAACCCTGGAACGGAAAATATAATGGCCAGCCACTGCCCGCAGGCACTTATTACTATGTGTTAGACCTGAAGAACAATACGCCCAAAATATCAGGCTGGGTGTTTATAGCGCGATAATATTATTAACGCTTATTTCTTCCCGAAAAAGTAATCGACACCTGCCTGGTATAGTGATTGATTATAGGCCTCGCCGGCATCCTGGTTCAATGCTGTTTTAGGAATATAAGCTGCAAAAACGCTAATGGTGTGCGCTACAGTTACTCCCGCTTTAATTGGAACATTAAATATTATGCTATGCATCTGCGGAAATGCTTGCTGCACTGTATACTGATCGCCAGATTGATATATTGTGGTTTGGCTAAATTGCTTGTTACTATACATTGCATAATTAATCGAAAGCCCGGCATCAACATAAATTTTCAGCATATCGGCATTGTATATATTCCATATTAATTGCGGACTAAATGATGCGATATTTTGTGTGAATTTAAATTCTTCAGTATAGCTTGTCGGATTAAGCGAATAGGTAACACCATCGTTATAAGCAGTTTGCAGTAGTGCTTTATTGCCCGGATCAAATCCTAATTCCATTCGGAATACAAGGGCTTGTGAATACTTATCAAAGTATATATCCGTTCCAAGGTTTATTTGAGGAGAAACTGATGTATATGCCTTTGCGTTTTGTAAATGATCGCTGCCGGAATAATCTATCGTTGAACTATTGATGCCTGCCCCAACAAAAAAATACATTCCGGGCCGTTCGGGTGCCGGGCCGTTACTTTGTGCTTTTAAAAAAAGTGGAGATAATAGGGTTAGGATTAATAGTGAATAGAAAAATTTCATTGTAATTAAAAATGGTTTAAGTGACGGTGAAAATAAATAAATTATTCAGACTAATGATAAATTGTTTATTTAATGCTGATAACCCAATATGGCAACGTAATTTTAGCTTATGCATCATGAACAACATTTAAAAAGCTCAGATACTATACGCGATATTGTTATAGGCATGTCTGACGGATTAACAGTACCATTTGCTTTGGCGGCAGGGCTGAGCGGGGCAATAAATTCATCGGGCATTGTAGTAACGGCAGGCATTGCCGAAATTGTAGCGGGTTCAATAGCTATGGGGCTTGGCGGCTTTTTAGCTGGCCGCACCGAGGCCGATCATTATGCATCTGAATTAAAACGCGAGTATGATGAGGTTGAGCGTGTGCCCGAACAGGAGAAAAAAGAGGTGATGGAGGTTTTTGCCGACTTTGGCCTGTCTGAAAAACTACAACTGCAGGTTGCCGATGAAATGGCTAAGGACAAACATAAATGGGTTGATTTTATGATGCGTTATGAACTCGGGCTCGAGAAACCGCAGGCCAACCGCGCCACACAAAGCGCTATAACTATCGGCTTATCCTATGTTGTTGGAGGTATTATCCCGCTTTCGCCATACGTTTTTATTGATGATTCACACATAGCGCTATACTACTCTTGTGCCATTACTATGGTATGCCTTTTTGTTTTTGGTTACTTTAAAAGCAAAGTTACCGGCCAACCAGCATTTATCGGCGCTGTAAAAGTATTGATAATAGGCGCACTGGCAGCAACAGCAGCATTTGTAATGGCAAAGCTGATCAATGGGCGGTAGAGATTAGAGGCTGGAGGTTAGAGATTAGTTGAATTGTCTAAAATCAGCGAAATCAAAACGCAATAAATTTATCTATCTGCTCGTCGGTAAACTTAACGGTATCTTCCTTAAACAAGTTGCCGCTGGTATCCAACTCATTTTTAATATTGGCAATATGCAGTTTTAGCGGCATTACATGCAGATTTATGTAATGGCAAACACCCGTAAAATGGTCAATGCCCCGAATATTTCCGTATTTGCCTGATGATATGCCAACTAATGCAGCCTTCTTTTCGTAAAAGCTGTCAGGAAAATCACAGGCATCAATAAAGGTTTTTAAAACACCCGGGAAGCTGCCATTATATTCAGGTATGACAAATAAAAATTTATCAGTTCGTGTAATTAAATCCTGTATTGGTTCAAATTCGGGGCTTCTTTTACCGAACAGGTCAGTGGCAATTAAAGTGGGGGGCAATTGCATTAGCGAGAGCAAACCAGCTTCGGTACCTTTTTCATGTAACCGTTTTTGGTAATATTGTGCCACTTTAAACGTTGAACTTGCGGGCCTGTTGGTTGATGAAATTATAGTGATCATTTTTTTATTAAGCATTGCTGGCCGTATGTTGCAGATTGTGTGTAAGTAAGGGTTGAAATGTGAGTAAATAGTTCAGCATTCACCAATAACCAGCATCGTCAAATAGCAACCAATTATTAATTTTGTATCTTAGCACGGGCTAAAAAACTTTTACGAAGTTAGAAATTTATGTTTCTGTTTTCGTTGGTAATAATTCCTGATTATAAATTTTTGAATAAACACAATGAGTAAAATAATTGCTTTGGCCAACCAAAAAGGTGGCGTAGGAAAAACTACATCATCCATTAACCTGGCTGCAAGTTTAGCCGTATTGGAATACCGCACCTTGCTTGTTGATGCCGATCCGCAAGCCAACTCAACATCAGGCATTGGATTTGATCCCCGCACAATAAAAAACAGTATTTATGAGTGCATCATCAATGACATTGATCCGCATGATGCCATACAGTCAACAGATACCCCTAATCTTGATCTGCTGCCTGCACATATCGATCTGGTAGGTGCCGAGATCGAGATGATAAACCTGGAGAACCGTGAGTTTAAAATGAAGCACGTACTTAACAGCCTGCGCGATGAGTATGACTTTATTATTATCGACTGTTCGCCATCATTGGGCCTTATTACTATTAACGCCCTTACCGCTGCCGATTCAGTGATCATCCCGGTACAATGCGAGTATTTTGCGTTAGAGGGTTTGGGCAAGCTTTTAAATACCATTAAAATTGTTCAGTCGCGTTTAAATACTGAGCTTAAAATAGAAGGCATTTTATTAACCATGTATGATGTGCGCCTGCGCCTGTCAAACCAGGTGGTTGACGAAGTAAAGACCCATTTTGAGGATATGGTATTTGATACCATCATCCAGCGTAATACACGCTTAAGTGAAGCGCCAAGCTTTGGCGTATCGGTAATTATGCATGATGCTACCTGCAAGGGTGCTATCAATTATTTAAATTTGGCCCGCGAAATTTTACGTAAAAACGGTTTAATTGTGAACGAGCCAACGGCAACAATAGAAACGGCAGAGTAATGAGTACAGAAAAACGAAACGCCCTGGGAAAAGGGTTAAGCGCACTGCTGAATGACTCTGTGAATGTGATGCCCGATAAAAACAGCGCTGTTTCTGCACCAGAAGCCAACAATAACCTGGGTTCTATAAATGGAATAAAGATAGCCGAAATTGAGGTAAACCCTTTTCAGCCACGTACCGATTTTGATGAGCAGGCACTAAATGATCTGGCCGACTCCATAAAACTACAGGGCCTCATACAGCCCATAACAGTTAGGCGTGTTAATGCACATAGCTATCAGCTAATATCAGGCGAGCGACGTCTGCGCGCATCAAAACTTGCCGGGTTAACACATATACAAGCTTACGTTCGCACCGCTAATGACCAGCAAATGCTGGAAATGGCACTGATAGAAAATATACAACGCGAAAATCTAAATGCCATTGAAGTAGCGTTAAGCTTTCAGCGAATGATAGATGAGTGCAGCCTGAAACAGGAAGAATTAGGCGAGCGTGTAAGCAAAAACCGGTCGACAGTTACCAATTATCTGCGTTTGCTTAAACTGCCGCCCGCTATACAAGCATCCATTCGCGATGGTGCCATCAGCATGGGCCATGCGCGTGCTTTAATAACTGTTGAAGACCCCGCCAAACAATTATTTATACATCAGCATATTATAAGAGACGGTTTATCCGTTCGTAAGGTTGAAGAATTGGTAAGGGATATGCAAAAAGCATCTGTAAAAAAGGAAGGCAAACAACCCGAGCCAATTTCATATTCCTTGCAAAAGATAGAGGATGACCTGGCTTCAAAATTTAGTACAAGAGTGAAACTTAAGGTTGACAGGCAGGGAAAAGGCATGATCGAGATCCCTTTTTTATCTGAAGACGACCTAGGGCGGATTCTTGAAATGTTGGATTGGTAAAAATGCATAAATTCCTGCTCATAATTTTCTTGCTAACCGGCTGTGTTTTTACGGCATTGGCCCAAAAACCACAGCTGGATACCATTAGAAATAAAAAAGACAGTTTAAACTTAAAGCACGACTCTGTTACGTCAAAACGCTTTGTTCCAAAAGTTACGAAGGAAAAAATATATCACCCAGATAGTCTTCATGATCCGCACAAAGCCGTTGTCCGTTCATTAATGATACCCGGATGGGGCCAGGTCTATAACCACCAATGGTGGAAAGTGCCTATCATTTATGCCGGGTTAGGGCTTTTGGCCGATGTTATTATTTATAACCAAAGGCAATACGGGCCACTTTTAATTGTAGCCCGGTACTATGAACGCGGCCAAACGCCAACAGCTAAAGATCCACAATACCTCTTATGGTCGCAATACCAGGCCGCTGGGGTACCATCCCAAACAGTTTACGATGATGTAAACAGCTATATACGCGACCGCGACCTGGGCATACTAGGCTTTTTAGGAGCCTGGGGAATACAAGCAGTTGATGCTTATATTGATGCAAAGTTCAAGCATTCATATACTATGGATACTGACTTTTCCTTTAAAGTTGCCCCCACAATAATTAACCAATCAACATATACTGCCTCAAGTACAAGCAGCCCGCTTATACCCGGCTTAAAACTTACTTTTACATTGAGGTAAGTTTTGATTATAAATCAGGTAAATTTACCGCATCAACATAAAATAATCATTGATGAAAATAATATTCTTCATCACCTTTAAAAACCAGTTTAACTAATGAAGATTGCACTTATAGGCTACGGAAAAATGGGTAAGATAATTGAAAAGATCGCCACCGACCGTAAGCACGAAATTGTATTAAAAATAGAGTATGATAACCTGCATGAACTCACCACTGAAAACCTGCAAAAGGCTGATGTGGCAATAGAGTTTACCACCCCTTCATCAGTTTTAACTAATATTAAGCATTGTTTTGATGCCGGTGTTCCGGTTGTAGTAGGTACAACAGGCTGGTATGACCATCTGCCGCAATTAAAAGAACAATGCGAGCAGGACAACAATTCGCTCATTTATGCTTCAAACTTTAGCGTTGGTGTAAACATCTTTTTTCACATCAACCGCATGCTTGCAAAAATGATGAACAACTACCCTTATTATGAGGTACAGGTTGAAGAGATACATCATACCCAAAAATTGGATTCGCCAAGTGGCACTGCAATAACCATAGCCGAAGGTATTATTGAGAACCTGGATTCGAAAAACGACTGGGCGAATATTTTAATAACCGATGATAACAGCGTTGATAATGATAATATTAAAAACGACCAGTTATTGATAGAATCTCACCGGATAGATAGCGTACCCGGTACCCATACCGTGATCTATGATTCGGAAGTGGATACCCTTGAATTTAAACATACAGCACATAACCGTAATGGCTTTGCATTAGGTGCCGTATTAGCTGCCGAATGGATAAAGGATAAAAAAGGATTCCATTCCATACAGGACATGTTTAACTTTAGTATTTAATAACTAATTTGCCTCCCCAATATTGAGAATATGAACTGGAAATTCTGGAACAAAAAAAATAGTAAGAAAGTAGTAAAAAAGAAAAAAACCAAATCCCGCGAATGGTTTGATGCTATATTGTTTGCGGTAATAGCGGCTACTATCATCAGAAGTTTTTTTGTTGAAGCCTATACTATCCCAACCCCATCAATGGAAAGATCATTACTGGTTGGCGATTTCTTGTTTGTAAGCAAAATAAACTACGGCCCACGTGTACCAATGACCCCTATTGCATTTCCGTTTGCACACCATACTATGCCACTTTTGGGCACCAAAGCTTATTGGGATGGCCTTGAATTACCTTATTATCGTTTGCCCGGATTAAGCGACGTAAAAAAAGGCGATGTAGTGGTATTCAATTACCCTATGGATGCCGATTCGCCATATTACCGCCCGGTTGATAAGCGCGAAAACTACATTAAACGATGCCAGGGTGGCCCCGGCGATACATTGAGCGTAGTAAATGCACAGGTGTACGTTAACGGCAAAGCTATGCCAAACCCTCCCGGTGAGCAAATTGACTATAGCTACAGCACAGTAGGCGAGGACGTTAATCCACAAGTTGCCAGTGATCTGAACATCTCCTATTATGACCCGAACAGCCCGGGTATACCAACCATGACAGCTGCATCGGCAAGTGTTTTAAAAGGATATTCGAATGTTAAAAACCTGGCACCGAGGGTTGAGCAAAAAGGAGTTATAGATCCTTTTAACCCCGTATATCCAAGAAAGTACCCGGTATATTGCCTGAATAATAAATTCCCGGTGTTTAACTGGAACGTGGATAATTACGGCCCTATCATCATACCTAAAAAAGGGTGGACCGTTAAATTAGATAGCCTTACCCTGCCTATTTACGGGCGCGCTATTGAAATATATGAACACAATAAAATAAAGATATCGGGCAATGATATTTTTATTAATGGGGTAAAAACCGATACCTATACATTTAAAATGAACTATTACTGGATGATGGGCGATAACCGCCATGATTCAGAAGATTCGCGCTATTGGGGCTTTGTACCTGAAGACCACATAGTGGGTAAGGCGCTGTTCATTTGGATGAGCTGGGATGATAATGCCTCATTCTTTGGTAAAATAAGGTGGAGCAGGTTATTTAGCATCATACATTAGTATTTGCCTATATCAGTGAATGAAGTGGAAATTCTGGAACCGGAAAAATAAACCCAAGATAAGAAGGAAAAGTGCTGTAAGGGAATGGGCCGATGCCATTATTTTCGCTGTCATAGTAGCAACCGTTATACGGGCCTTTTTTATTGAAGCTTACGTTATCCCCAGCGGATCAATGGAAAGCTCGCTTTTAATTGGCGATTACCTTTTTGTAAGCAAAGTAAATTACGGCGCACGTATACCCATCACGCCCATTTCTTTTCCGTTTGCTCAGCATACGATGCCGTATTTGGGCACCAAAGCTTATTGGGATGGCATACAACTTCCTTATTACCGCCTGCCCGGTTTCAGTAGCGTAAAAAAGGGCGATGTGGTTGTTTTCAATTACCCAATGGATATTGATTCGCCGCTTTACAGGCCCATTGACAAACAGGAAAACTATATTAAGCGCTGCGAAGGCACTGCCGGTGACACTTTATCCATTATTAACGCCCAGGTGTACATTAATAACAAACCGGAGGCTAACCCGGTAAATTTTCAGCCATCCTATTTAGTGCAGACCAATGGTGAGCCTGTCGATCCGCAGGTACTGGCTGATTTAAACATTACCATCCGCCAGCAAATCTCCGCCGAATATTATGAACTGATGATGACCCCGGATGCAGCTAATCATTTAAGATCGTTCCCCTATGTAAAATCCGTCCATGAATATTACCAGTTGAAGGGTGTTTTCGATCCCGAAATATTTCCGTTCGATCCGCATTTGAGATGGAATGCCGATAATTACGGGCCAATTATCATCCCCAAAAAAGGATGGACGGTAAAGCTCGACAGTTTAAATTTCCAGGTATACCGCCGGGCCATACAAGTTTATGAAGGCAATAAAGTTGAATTAATAGGCAATGATATTTTAATAAACGGCAAAAAAACCGACACCTACACCTTTAAAATGAATTACTATTGGATGATGGGCGATAACCGACATAATTCCGAAGATTCGCGCTACTGGGGCTTTGTGCCCGAGGATCATATTGTAGGCAAAGCGCTATTCACCTGGATGAGTGTTGACAGCACCTGCAGTTTTTTCAAAAGTATCCGCTGGAACAGGATTTTCAAGGGAATCAATTGATTTTTATAAACGGAAATATTATCTTAGCGTAAGAACCTGTTTATTTAAATTATCACAAAATGACTTCAACTGAGGTTCAACCCAAAAAACGTATTGAATCTATAGATCTGATGCGCGGTATTGTAATGGTAGTTATGGCGCTTGACCATGCGCGGGATTTTTTAACTAGTCTTAGTTATGACCCTACCGACCTTAGCAAAGCCTCAACCGCTTTATTTTTAACCCGTTTTGTCACCCATTATTGTGCCGCAACATTTGTGTTTTTAGCCGGAACAAGCGCCTTTTTATCTATAAGCAGGGGAAAAACCAAAAACGAGGCAGCCCGGCTTTTATTGAGTCGTGGATTATGGCTTATTATATTAGAGTTAACCATTATCCGCTTTGGCTGGGCAATGAACCTCGACTACTATAGCTTTACTTTTTTACAAGTGATTTGGGCAATAGGCGTTAGTATGCTGGTATTGGCAGTTCTGATTTATTTACCCCGCCCGGTTATAGCAATATTTGGATTGGCCCTCATATTTGGCCATGATCTCTTTGATAAGCTATCAACTGCTTCATTTAGCCCCGCAGCAAAACTTATTTGGGAGTTTTTGCATGTAGAAGGCTTTTATACCATCGGCAAATTTCATGTGTTCGTTTTGTACCCACTTGTACCATGGGTAGGTGTTATGGCTGTTGGTTATTGCTTTGGCGCACTGTATAAAATGGACGCATTAAAACGCAGAAAGTTATTGGTCATCTTCGGCAGTAGCGCTATACTACTTTTTGTATTGATAAGAGCCTATAACTTTTACGGCGACCCCGCTAACTGGACAGACCAGCATATCTGGTACCGGGATATTTTATCATTTATTGATGTGAGCAAATATCCCCCATCTCTTGATTATGTACTGATAACCCTGGGCCCGGTTATGTTATTATTGGCAGCTTTTGAAAATGTACACAACAAGGTCACCAATATATTTTTAGTGTATGGGCGTGTACCTTTGTTTTATTATACGTTGCACTTATACCTGTTGCGCTTGCTTTGCATTATCCCTTTTATAATTACCAATAAACAAAAAGGATATAGTTTCGGCCTGCCTGTAGTTTATGGCATTTGGCTGCTTACTGTTTTTATTCTTTATTTCCCGTGCCGTTGGTTTATGAAATACAAGCAATCGCACAAACAGTGGTGGTTGAGTTATTTATAGATAACCCGTTAAAATTGTAGCAGTATCGCGGGATCAGGAATATTTTGAAGGTATTTAGCTTGTTCGGATTTGCGACAGGCACCGGGATAATCGCCAATCCAACCCTCCATGTCCAGCATTAATTGAAAATGCAGGTGTGGCGGCCAGTTGCCATTCTCGTGAGCCGCACCCAAGTTGGCTATTTGCTGACCTGTTGTTATTTGCAGCCCAACACTTAACCCAACCAAATTCTTTCGGCTCAGGTGCCCGTAAAGGCTATATAGCGCTAAGCCATCAAGCTCATGTTTTAAAATGATGGTTGGCCCATAATCACCAAAGTTGTCGTTATCCTGAAAGCTATGGATTTTGCCTGCTAATGGTGCATAAATAGGCGTATCGGCATCACCCCAAATATCTACACCTAAATGCAAATTTCGACGCTCGCCTTCGGCATCAAACTGCGGGCGATCATCATATATGGTTCTAAGTTCCATATATCCGCCAATAGCGTAACGACAATTATTATCAGCAAGTTTTTTACTTACCCATTCACTAAACTTTTGTGTATTGTTAACAATATTGGCGCTTAGTTCGGTGTTGGCTGAGGTGAGATCGAGCTTAAACAAATGATCAGTTTCTGCATTAAAATCAACCACGTTATTTATGGTTTTCGGGTGATCTTTCAGCCATTCCGATAAACGGGCGGATGCATCCATATTCGCTAACTATTCTTCAACATCCTTTTGGCGCTCTTCTTTGCTTATCTTATCAAAGATCTTATCCATACGGTCAACGTACTCGCTGGTATCATCAATAAAAAACTCCAGTTGCGGTATAATACGCACCTGGTCTTTTATACGTGCACCTAGTTTATAGCGTATCTCAGAGGCATGCAGTTTTATAGTTTGCAGGGCAAGCTGAGGGTTAGTATTATTAAAAAAACTTAAGAATATACGCGCTATAGCCAGATCTGGTGTTACCCTAACCTTGGTAATGGTTACCATTGTGTTTGGCAGGTAGTTACTCCCTTCGCGCTGAAATATTGTTGCAAGGTCTTCCTGAATTACTCCTGCGAATTTTTGCTGACGTTTTGATTCCATTTTTCTATAGGTTATAAGGTCAATTGTGAATGGTTAAAGCCAAAGCCTAAAGCTACTACTTTAACATAATTATATTAAATGCTTTTTTGTTTTCCAGAGTGAGTTTAAAGTGACGAACTTTAAACTTTCCACCTTAAACTTTAAACTCCTTTTATAAGTCTTGTTTTATTTCATCCAGCCCCTTGATGCTTAGTCGCGCGCTGATGCCTGATGCCAGTATCGCAATAATACCAACGGTTATAAATACTAATATAAAATCCGACAGCCTGATCTGTACCGGGTAGGCATCTATTACCTCCATTTGGCCGCCCATTTTTATAAAGCCATAATGCTGCTGCAACAGGCAAAATATCAGCCCCAAAACAACACCCGCCACACAACCGATTACCGATATCATCATCCCCTCAAAAAAGAAGATGCCCTGTATAAGCCTTTTACCGGCACCCAGACTGGTTAATATGGCAATGTCCTTGCGCTTATCTATCACCAGCATGGTTAGCGAGCCAATAATATTAAATATGGCGATAATGAGCACAAACACCAGGATCATAAATATGAACCAACGCTCATAATTCAAGGTTTTATAAAGTTCGGTATTTTGCTGGATACGGTTTTTTACGGTAAAGTTTTTGCCTATTTTTTCAATAATAACTTTTTGGGCCGCATCAATATCAGCACCTTTTTGATAGTTGATCTCGATTGATGATACATTGGTCGGCTGATTGAGCAGATCGCGGGCAAAATCAATGTTGGTAACCACAATATCATCAAAGTCCTGCTGTATGCTAAAGATACCCGAAGGGTAGATGCTCCGTACCACAAACTCGTCCAACGGATTGGAGCCACCGAGCGTATTGCGGTTGGGGGCGTAGATCTGCAATGGAGTTCCATTATCATTAATATTTACCGATAGTGTGCCCGCCACCGTACCACCAATAACGGCATAGTTTTGGGTGCCGACCTTCAGCGTAAAGGAACCATCCTGAATGGTACTATCAAGCTGGTGGTTTTTCAGAAAATCATCGGTAACGCCCTTTATGGTACCAATAAATTGCTTGCTGCCATAGCGGATGAGTGCTTTCTCCTGCAGAACCTGGGTATAGGAATATATTTTAGGGTCTTTTTGCAGTTGGTTAAAGTAAGCTGTATTCGGGTCGAAAGTTTTGCCGATGCGTGTTTCTATCTTTATTTCTGGCGTAAAATTACTGTACAGTTTGAGTATAACCGTCTCGAACCCATTGAATACCGACAAAATAATAATAAGCGCCGCGCTGCCAATAAATACCCCCAGCATTGATATGCCCGAGATGATATTAATGGCGTTCATCTTCTTGCGCGAGAACAGGTAACGCTTAGCTATGTAGATGGAAGTGTTCAAACTGCTGCTAAGTTAGAAAAAGGGATTGGTTTCTTTCTCGTAGCCGATAGTAGTTTCGGGGCCATGACCGGGGTACACGGTACAATCATCGGGCAGGGTGAACAGTTTTTCCTCAATGTTTTTGATGAGCTGGGCATGGTTGCCTCCGGGCAGATCGCTGCGGCCAACGCTGCCTCTGAATAGCACATCGCCGCCTATTAATATATTGTCGGCCCTATTGTAAAAGCACAGATGCGCAGGCGAATGGCCCGGCGCAAATATCAGTTCTAAAGTGGTGTTGCCGAAGTTTACGGTACCGGTCTCCGGTAAATAGACCTCCGGCAGTGGCGAAGGCTCATACCTGAACCCCATAGCCGGGGCATATGCAGGAACGGCAGCCAGTATTTCCGACTCGCCGATGTTGAACTGCGGCTTTAAGCCATATTGTTCATAAACAAAATGATTACCTAAAACATGATCGATATGGCAATGCGTATTGAGCAGCAATATAGGCTTTAAGTTGTTAGCTTTGATAAAGTTAACCACCGCATTTTGCTCCTCGCCAGTATACATACCGGGGTCGATGATGGCGCACTCGCCTGTTTCATCATAAAGGATATAAGTATTCTCTTGATATGGATTATTTTCGAAAACTTTAAACATAGCACAAAGCTACACAAAACGGATAAGTCGCCAAAAGCTAAACACCGGCGCTCTGCGCAACGAGTGAAGCGGGCGCAGCACAATGCAGCATCATGAAATTGAATTACTTTCTGAAAACCATTCCTGATCTCAGCAACATTATTAATAAAGCAAATGCGATCAGTATAAGGTAAGTCCAAAATTTAGCGAAGTTAAGCGTCCAGCCCCAACCGAAACGTTTTGGTACAAATACACGGCTATCCTTTGGGTTAAAATAAAATATGCCCAGTTTGTAATAGGGCGTGGTATCTTCGGGTTGCATGATGGTAATTTTTCTATTGGATAATTAAAGGTAGAGAATGTTACGGAAAACTGTAAGCTGTTTAAGATTGTTAATTTTGAATATGACAGATGTACACAGCAAGGAAACTCGTAGTTATAATATGTCGCGGATTAAGAGTAAGGATACTAAGCCTGAAATGCTCGTACGTAAATTTCTTCACAAAAACGGTTTTCGATATCGGCTGCATGTAAAAGATATGCCCGGCAAACCAGATATTGTATTGCCCAAATACAAAACTGTAGTTTTTATTCATGGATGTTTTTGGCATGGGCATGAAGGGTGTAAGTATTATGTAGTGCCGAAAACAAGAACTGAGTGGTGGTTAAATAAAATAAATGGCAATATTAATAATGATACCAACGCAGAAAAAACGCTGAAGGCCAACGGTTGGAATATCATCACATTATGGGAATGTGAATTAAAAAAAACTTCTATAGAAGTTACCTTATCACATTTACAGAACGCTTTAAAAAGTTATCCACTTTTATAAAAGTTCACTTATATCCGATTGACTTATAGTCGAATAGAAGATAGCTTGCAGCTATGGATATTCGAAAGAAAATCGGTTTGCGCATCAAAGAATACCGAACAAATTTAAAACTTACCCAGGAAGCTTTAGCCTTTAAAGCAGAGATAGATAAGACATATGTAAACGAGGTTGAAAATGGGAAACGCAACGTTTCTGTTATTAATCTTGAGAAAATTGTCTGTGCCCTTGACGTAAGTATACGGGAGTTTTTTAATAGCGAATCTTTTAACGGAGGAATTAACTAATGGCAGTTAAATCCTCAAAAGCGTCATCAGATATATTATCTAATGAACTTGATTCGGCAGTTCTAACCCATTATGTTGTTACTAAAAACAATGTTTACAAAGACAAAGCTTATGAAATAGTTGAGAATAGCCCAAATGTTTTTAAGGAACCGGAGGTCCTCTATCGGGCAGTTCAAAAAAATCTTTTTGATGCAACTGACATCCCATTTCCCGGACCAAAAGCAGGCACTGAAAAATTTACATTTATAGATTTATTTGCAGGAATTGGTGGCTTTAGGTTAGCGTTACAAAATTTAGGCGGCTTATGCGTTTATAGTTCTGAATATGACAAATATGCCCAAAAAACATATTTTGCAAATTTTGGAGAAACACCATTTGGCGATATTACAAAAGAAGAAACCAAATCTTTTATACCTCAAAATTTTGATATACTGTGTGGTGGCTTTCCTTGCCAACCCTTTTCAATTGCTGGCGTTTCAAAAAAGAACAGCTTAGGCAGAAAGCATGGCTTTGAAGATGAAAAACAAGGCAATCTATTTTTTCACGTTGCCGAAATAATAGAAACACACAGACCCAAAGTATTCTTTTTGGAAAATGTTAAAAATCTTGTATCTCATGATAAGGGAAACACATTCAAAGTAATAAAGCAAAGTTTATTAGATTTAGATTACTCTTTTGATCATAGGGTTCTAAATGGCAAACACTTTGTCCCACAACACCGTGACAGGACAATCATGGTTGGCTTTGATAAAAGAGTATTTGGTGAGGATATAAAATTCGACTTTGACTTGGTTAAACTACCCGAAGCGGATAAGCAAATAAAATCAATACTTAAAAATGAAGTTGATCCGAAATACACTTTATCGGATAAATTGTGGAACTTCCTTCAAGAATATTCTAAGAAGCATAAACTTAAAGGAAATGGCTTTGGCTTCGGATTGGTTAATATGGAAGGTATTAGCAGAACAATTAGTGCAAGATACTATAAAGATGGTTCTGAGATTTTAATACCTCAAACTGATTCAAACCCCAGAAGATTAACGCCGGATGAGTGCGCTGCTTTACAAGGATATCCTGTTAATGCTGGCAAGAAAAGCTTCAGAATACCCGTATCGGATAATCAAGCTTATAAACAGTTTGGAAACTCGGTTGTGACCCCACTTATTCAAGCTGTCGGAAAGGAAATCGCTGATGTTATAACTTCTTATAGGTAATCAATATCTAATAAATCAATCGTTTCACTTTGTTTATATAAACTTGACAGATTTCCCGATTTAATTCTGAATTGACTTCTTCTTTTTGTCAATGGCTTTGCTGTGGATGCTTGCTCCATTTTTATTGCTGGATCATAATAAATATTACCCAAAGCCATTTGCTTTAAAAACAATTGAAAGTCTGTTCCGTCGCCTAATAATACTTTATTGCCATATTGATATTTTTGAATTGGAGTTTTTTCGACTTTAGAAGGAATATAACACGCTTGGTTATGTTTACGGTTCCAATGCTTTATTAATGAAGTGAAACTCCAGCTTGACGCTTCATTGCCATCGCTATCAATTAATGAAATTGAACCGCTTGTATTCCTGATTTTAAAGCTTTCTACATCAAATCCAATTAGCTGCAAGGTTAAACCAGTCAATGGTTGATTTATTCCCATTTTATGTACCCCACCAATATTTAACCTGTCGGGCTTTCCATTTTTATCGGCATATCCATAAGTCTTAATAAAATTATTAACTCCTTTATTAACATAAATGCCGCCATTAGGCTCTGGAGTCATTAACGTTATTGCTTCGTTTGCAATTCTTTCGAAATTTTTAACTCCGAACTGTTTTATCTCGTATCCCAAATAATCTGGTTCTGAATATCCATTCGCAGAAACACCTAATTCCGCCTCTAACGTATATCCGCCGCAATTAGACGATACGCAAGGGAGAAGTTCTCCTGTTTTATGTAATCTTTTTGAGTTTATCCATCCGGATGTGTGAATTCGATAAAGCTCATTTAATAATAAAGCTTTATAATTTATTTGTGGTTCAAGCTCAAGTATTTTAAATACACCTATTCCGGATAATCCTTTAATTCCATTAATTTCATTTGTGATTTCAGATTCCGGCAAAGTAACAAAACCTAAGGTTTGACCATTTTTAGCAACTGATAAAAAGAGCAATCTGCCAGCTAATCTTTGTGTCATTAAATCAGACGGGGCATTTTTACTTCCAAACAGAAAACCTGAAAAACGCACCTCTGGATATTTAGGATAAAGTATAAATTGTGAATTTGGGGCTGGTGAAATATTTCCTTCTTCTGTAATCCAAGCAAAATTGATATTAGCCTTAAATCGTTCTTTCTTCCAATCGCCAGAAGAATCCGCTTTTATTTCGGATATCGGAAATATGTTAAGTATATCATAACTTCCGCTTAAATAAACCTGATTTTTCGAGTTGTCATTTGGAGAAAGCGTTTTTATATAAACCTTATCACAACCATTCGCAATAAAAATTCGCTTTAAGTTTTCTAAATTCATTGGTTTAGGAATCTATTTATAAACATAAGTAAATTATAATAAAAACTATATTAACATAGAATTCCTATCTCAACTCTAATCCTTCCCATCAAACTCATCATCCACACTCTCGCGCAAATCATATAGCAGCCATTGTTTATTGGCAATAGCCTGCGTTTTTGATTTCAGCAGGGTTATAAAATCATTTACGCCTACGGGTTCGTTGCCATTGCCGTGGATAAGTACAATACTGCCGGGTTCGGCTTGTTGGCCTTTGGCAAGCCAGGCATCGGTACCAATGGGTATTAGTCCAAAGTCAGTTATTCGGTAAACGAGTTGCTGGTCGCTCACCAGGCCCGGGAAGCGGAAGAACACTGATGGCAGCATACCATTCTTCAGCATAGCTTTTTCGGTTTCCAGCACTTCGTAGTTAATGTCGGTGCCTGGTTCCAGTAAAAAGTTCTCTTTTAGCGGCGCTTTCAAACTTACACGGTGGGTAAAG
>Ga0302309_10001648_pt1 | contig 19860 bp, 16 predicted proteins | sample III_Palsa_N1_1_FD_200453 | JGI IMG/M metagenome (GOLD analysis project Ga0302309, IMG submission 200453) | Peat permafrost microbial communities from Stordalen Mire near Abisko, Sweden - III_Palsa_N1_1 | ecosystem: Environmental > Terrestrial > Soil > Palsa > Peat permafrost | place: Sweden... | reverse complement strand
CGAGCGCTTTAGATTCTGTTGTCGGGCCTTGCTTACTGTCAATAATCACGGGGTGAATTCCGTAACGCAACAATTGCGCAGCCATCATCAGCCCCGAAGGACCAGCGCCTACGATGAGTACCCCAATGTGTTTTTCATTGATATGCACGTTATTGTCGTTTAGTTAGTACATTATCCACGCCTCACCCAAACCCTCTCCAAAGGGCAACAATGAATCACTTTACACAAGGGGAGAACAACATGCTATTTTAAATAATGCGTTGACAACTATTTTGTTTTGTGCAAATGTTGTGTATCGATGTGTTTATTAATATAATTATATTTGTATAAATTGAGAATTATGCCAGACGAAGAAAATATACCAAATCAATCAGCACAACCCCAAGGTGTGCCGGAACCAGTAATAAGTCCTATGCCAAGAGAAAGAACAACCATTGATACAAGACCGGGATATGATACATTAGGTTCACCACTTCATATAGAAACAAAACAGGCAGAATAAGCCAGTTATTAGAAATACATATATACTTCCTTTAAAACTATCTGTTTTCTCTTTAAGTTTTTGTTCATTTTTTTCTATTCCATTATTACTAGCGACTATAGTTTGAATTTTAAGTTCATTCAATTGGTCATTTAACGGAATTTCCTCGAAATATTTTAAGAGCAAATTTGCGGGTTTGGTTCCAGGAAAAACCATTCCCGTAGGAATTAATGCCGGGTATATTTTATAACATGCAAAACAAATACCCACTATAATTAGCAAAAACGGTGTGCGGCTAATGCTTGCTTTATTATCAATTATTGATGTTATGCTAAACGAAAAAATTGCTATATACAAACCCAAAGCATAATAACACCTATTAGTTAATTCTCTAAAAGATTTAAAAGTCTCTGTCAAAAGGTTTTCAGATTCATTTAAAATAAAATCTAACGATTTTATGTCGTAATTTTCCCATTTTATATTTTCGACTTCCATAGGCACAAAGCTATAACATCAAAAACCACAATTCAAAGGGTTCAAAGAAATAAATGTTTGCGTATCAATTTGTATATCAATAAATTGTGTAAAATAATATAATAAACTTTTGTTGTGTAAAAACCTTTATAAATACAAAATCCCCATAGTTTATATGAGGATTAGTTTTTACCTTTGTAATGCTTAAATGCAAAGGGAATGTGTTCTTAACGTGAGAGTTGATGTAAAGGTGGCAGACGTTGTCCCTGCTCTCTCCACCCTTTTTTAGTGAAACCACCGGATATTACCAGTATTCGGTGGTTTTTTTATTCTTATTGATTAATGCGCTACTTTTTTTAATGCTTTTAGCTGTTTAGTAATATCTTCATTTCCTACAGCTACAAACGATAAAATATTATCTACCTTTTCTTCCAGACGGTCTAGTCTTTCTATTACAGGTTTTAACTTTTCGTCTAGCTTTGTATCCAATAAATCAGATATTTCTTGAATAGTCATTTTGAAGTTTTTGCATAGATAGGATTGGAACGTGATGTTTACTATCTATGTTGAATTGTTAATATTATTAGCAAAGCTAACTATTTGTTAAATAACTACAAAACGAATAAGATAAAAACTCTTACTTTTCTCTTGCTACCTTTTTCTTACTACAGCAATTCATCTTCTTTCTTTATTCCCTAACCCCCCTTGCGTAAAGTAATTCATTAGTTGCCCTCCAAGAAGAGGGCTTCAGCTGCACATTTACATCAAACAGATAATTTTTCACCAAGACGTTTTTCCTTAACTAAACGATGTTGATGTACACTTTACTATTTGTGAAATATCAAAAAAATAGCCGGACGCTTATGCAGCTCGGGCACATTTTTCCGCCATTCGGCGATGCTTTTGGTTTGAACAAATTCATTGGCCGAAGTGAGGTCGCATGCTATACACAACCGGGTAGCGGGGTCTGCGGTTTTAAGTATTTCACCGAGCAGGGAATTATTGCGGAAGGGTGTTTCGATAAAAAGCTGGGTTTGGTTGTTGCGCTCAGCGATGCCTTCCAGCTCTTTTATCTTTTTGCTTCGCAGCAACTTATCAATCGGAAGATAACCATGAAAGATGAAACTCTGGCCATTGAACCCCGATGCCATTAATGCCAGTAAAATGGAGCTGGGGCCAACAAGTGGTACTACTTTTATCCCTTTACGGTGCGCCTTGTCTACCACCCCGGCGCCCGGATCGGCCACGCCGGGGCAGCCTGCTTCGCTCATCAGGCCCACATCGTCTCCCGCCAGCAAAGCTTTGAAAAACTCATTTGGGATGGTATCGCGGTTATGTTTACCATAATCGTGGATGACCAGCTCGTTTTGGGGGATTTTAAGGCCCGCCTCTTTCAGGAATTTACGCGCCGTTTTTTCATTCTCAACAATATATTCCTTTATACTGTTTATCGTATCGACGAGGTAAGGTGTAAACGACTTTGCGGCGGCTCCGTCGGCAAGGGGTACGGGTATCAAAAAAAGCGTTCCGGAGGCCATGTTGCAAAATTGATGTTTTTTGTTTAATTTAAGCTACTCAAACGAAGGCTAAAAATGAAGGAACTTAGCAAAAACTGGTTTATTGAAGGTTCGATAGATTTTGAGTATAAAAAATATATCCTGCTTGACTATTTGCAGCAGATCAACCGTCATTTTGACAAAAGCCGGTTATACCCCAATCTTACCGACCTGATCTTTCATTTCAATAATTTGCTGTATTTCAGAACTAATAAAACCATGCTGCAGCAAGCCTTCCCGCAGCGCCTAACCAAGGCTGATATCGAGGCTGTTACGCTCACTTACAAAAAGATTGCCGATGACGATAATACCATGCGCGAGATTGAATTGATCATCAATTACGCCATGCAGCAAATGGATCCGGCCATCCAAACCGGCAAGGAGATTTACGATTTCGTGGAGCGTTGCCTTAACATTGACCCGGTAGGTATCGTTCCGCTGATGCCTTACCATGGCTATTTTTCGCTGCGAAATGGCCGCGAGAAAACCCACTTTATTTACGAATACGAGATCACTATTTTTGAGAGTAAGGACGATAAATATCGCGGTATCAACATAAAATATTTGGAAAGCTATGAGGAAACCCTAACCAAAACGCCCGAAGCGGTGAAGCTCGACCTTATCCGCCGCAATCAATACCTGCCCAACCCGGCGGTTTATTATGTACAAAGCGACATCACCTTTCCGTTGGAGCAAACCTTGCTGCCGGTTGCAAAAAGAAGCTTGGTAAAATATATTTCGAGCGCGGCGTAACGCATTCATTTTACAGAGGCTGGGACTGAGCCCCCTTTCGTTAAACAGGTAAAATTCCCTATTTTTATCGCATGCCGCTTTCAGCTAATAAGAAGATCATTGCCGCCGCTTTTAGGCTTTTTTTGGCAATTGCAATTCCGGGCATGCTCCAAGCGCAAGGGCAAAAAGCCAAACGCAACCTCAACATCGTTTTTATCGGCAACAGTATCACGTACGGATCGCAGCTATCCGATCCTCAAACCCAGGCGCCGCCGGTAATTGCCTGTCAATATTTGCGGCAGCAGCCGGGCATCGGAACGGTGGCTTTCTCAAACCAGGGGCACAGCGGCTTTACTACGGTTGATTTCCTTCCGGCGACAGGCAGGCCCTTTCACCAGGTGGAGCAAGCGGCCCGTGATTTTACGGATAAACATGCTTTGCTCATCTTCTCGATAAAACTGGGGACCAACGACAGTGCGATCACCGGGCCTAATGGCGCACCGGTTTCGCCGGGAGATTATAAAAAGAACCTTAAAATTATTACTGATAGCCTGTTAAAAGAATTTCCGGGTTGTATGGTCATTTACCAGCGGCCGGTTTGGTACAGCCCCAACACCTACAACGGAGCCAAATATCTGCAGGAAGGTTTGGACCGGCTGCAAAGCTATTTCCCAAAGCTGGATGAACTGGTAAAGGCATACGGTTTAAGTTACCCCAACCGTGTGTTTTTTGGTGACAAAGACGCCTACGGGTATTTCAAAAAAAATTACCTCACCGAGCTTACGCCCGAACAAGGCCATCAGGGCACGTTTTATCTTCATCCTAACCAAAAGGGTGCCGCTGCTTTAGGCACTTTTTGGGCAAAAGCGATTTACCGCGTGGTAAAAAATTGATTTCCCTTTACCTGCCGGCTAGAGTTTAAGCCGGTTCAGGTGGCGCCTGCCGCGTTCCGTTTTTCGGAAAGCCTTTCCAATAAATAGAAATACCGATTGTTTATTGTTTATAACCGGCTTATAGTCAATGGGTAATAATTTTGGCATGGAAATTTAATACAAGTTCGAAAGTTTTAAAATAATGTTTAAAAAGATATTGACCGGGTTTTGGCTTGTATTGTTAGCGATCACAATAGGCTTGTTGTTTTGGTATAATGACCTGGTGTACAGCCGGCCAACGCCTGTGCCACACAATTATAAGGCCGTTGCGACCGGCACGGTGGTTAAGTTGCCAGGCCTGCTTTGCGGGTATAATAATAAACCGCTGTTCCTGCATTTTTTCAATCCTGACTGCCCGTGCTCCCGGTTTAACACCCGTACCTTTAAGGCACTGGTAAAAACATACCGGGGCAAGGTAAATTTTGCAGTCGTAGTCGTCAGCAAAACACAACCTGACCTGCAAGCCATCAGTGAAAATTTCGGAGGCATACCCGCGGTTCAGGACCGGTCAATTTCAGCAATCTGCGGGGTATATTCAACGCCCCAGGCGGTACTGCTTGATGGCAGCAATAAATTGTACTACCGGGGTAATTATAACCGTGGCCGTTATTGCAACGACGAAAAAACAAACTTTGCTAAAATAGCTATTGACCAGTTGTTACAGAATGATGTACACCCGGCGTTCAACCCAATGGCATTACGGGCCTACGGATGCCAACTGCCGGGCTGCAAAAAGGATTAAGATATGGAAATTACACAGCCAACCGTGTTAAATACCGGTCAGATATCATCTAATAACGACCAAGCGAAAAGATCTGACAAGTTGATCAACTATTTTTTGGCGGGGTATTTTTTATTGGGCCTTGCGCTTGCCCCTTTTTACAGCACCTGGCTTATAGCGGTTGGTGTGAGTTCGATCTCGCTGGCCGCATATTACTCCGCCAAACTATTGCTGCCCGCGTCCAGCCTGCACCAATATGTATTGAGCGCCGTTCTGGGCATATTTATGGCACAGTATATCTACCAGATGCATGGCATGTTCGAAATGCATTTTTTTGCTTTTATCGGGAGCGCCGTACTTATAACCTACCAAAAATGGCAATTGCAGATCCCAATTATGCTCGTGGTTTTAATTCACCATGCAGCGTTCAGCTATCTGCAGAACAGTGGTTTTAGCCAGGTGTACTTTAGCCAATTGAATGAGTTTGATGTGCAAACGTTTGTGATCCACATCATGCTGGCTACCACCATTTTCTTTATTTGCGGCCTATGGGCGTTCCAACTAAGGAAGTACAGTGACCTGCAGGTTTCGCAGGCCATCCAAATGGCTGAATTGAGAAAGGAAGCAGAGGTTTTGGTTGAACGAGAGGAGAAAAACAAAGCCCTTAAAGAGCGGAATAATATCCTGGAAAGTATCGGTGATGCTTTTTTTGCAGTAGACCGCGATGGCACGATCACCTATTGGAATGCGATGGCCGAAACGCTGTTTAACCGGGAAAAAGTGGAGGTGCTTGGTAAAAGCCTTTGGCAATTGTTTCCGAAAGCTGCACAATCAGCTTTCTGCAGCCATTTTGAATGTGTACTGGCCAACAACGGACCCCGGCATTTTGAGACCTCCTATGAGCGGCGGGATCATTGGTACGAGACAAATTTGTATCCTTCTGCAAATGGCGTATCGGTATATATTAAAGATGCTTCCGCACGGAAACAAGCAGAAATGCATCTGCAACAATTAAACAAGGAACTTGCAGCATCCAACGAAAACCTGGAACAATTCGCCTATGTGGCCTCGCACGACCTGCAGGAACCCTTGCGGATGATAATCAGCTTCATGTCGATGATCGAGCTAAAATACAACAGCCTGCTCGATGAAAACGGGAAAAAATATATTCACTTTGCCGTAGATGGCGGTAAAAGGATGAGGCAGATCATTCTCGACCTGCTGAGTTATTCGAGGGCGGGGCACTTGTCTGAAAAAATTGAAGCCGTAAACCTGACGGACCTAATGGATGAAATGCAGGCGCTGTTCAGGAAACCGCTGAGGGAACGGCAGGCGCAGATCACCTATCCAAATTTACCAGTTTTGTATACTTACAAGGCGCCGATACGGCAAATATTGCAAAACCTGGTAGGCAATGCCCTGAAGTACCAGGAACCCGGAAAGATACCGTGTGTTACCGTGACATCCGAAGAGCTACCTGAACATTGGCGGTTTTCAGTGAGCGATAACGGAATAGGGATCGAACCCGGGGATTTCGAGCGAATCTTTGTTATCTTTCAACGGCTGCACGGCAAAAGCGCGTATCCGGGCACAGGATTGGGCCTGGCTATCACAAAAAAGATCATTGAAAACCTCGGCGGCCAGATAAAGGTCGAATCCGAGAAAGGAAAAGGCAGCACATTTATTTTCACCATTGCCAAGATCAACGCTTCTGAATACGAATCCTTGATTTTAGCTCCCGGGCGGGGCGAAAGAGGCTTAAGAATGGTTTCAGATATCGTGGCTTAGATATTTTTTTAACTTCAAGATCAGTTCGTCAGGGTTGAATGGTTTCAAAATATAATCCTGCATGCCCGCTTCGAGCACTTTTTCGTGTACATTACTGGTTGCCGATGCCGTTAAAGCCAGGATCGGTGTCGAATGATCAAATTCCCTTATCCTGGCGGTAGCGGTATACCCGTCCATCACCGGCATTTGCAAATCCATCAGCACAAGGTCATAGCCTGCTTGCTGCATCATCTCCACGGCGATGGCGCCGTTATCCGCTACCTCTACCTCAGCGTTCCATCCTTCAAGCAATTGACTTGCATATAAAACGTTAAAAAGCGTATCTTCTACCAACAACAGACGCTTCCCTTTCAGATCAAAGCCCGCAATATCGTTTTCGAGCTCGACAACCTTGTCCTGAGCCACCGTCGTTAACTCCAGCGTGAAGTGAAATTTGGAACCCTTGCCCAATTCCGATTCAACCAAAATATCACTGCCCATCAAGGCAAGTATCCGCCGTGTTATTGCCAGGCCTAATCCGGTACCTCCATATTGCCGGGTAATGGATGTGGAGGCTTGCATAAAAGGAACGAATATGTTGGACAGATTCTCCTGCGCTATTCCCACCCCTGTATCATGTACTGTGAAATGCAGTACAGCCGAATCCTTTCTCAGTCTTGCCAAATCGATTCTAACGGAGATGAAACCACGTTGTGTAAATTTGATTGCGTTGGAAACCAGGTTATTTAAAACCTGCCCTATCCTCAATGAGTCGCCCATAAAATAGGCCGGAACCCTTTCATCAACGATTAGCGACATTCTGTTCTCCCTTTCGTTCGCGCTGTTGGTGTTAGCCGTAACAATGTCTTTAACAAGTTTTTTAATATTAAAGGGGACAATATCCAGGTCGAGTTTGCCGGCTTCAATTTTATTAAAGTCGAGCACGTCATTAATCAGGACCAGTAAATTATCTGACGAGGTTTTTAATGCGTCGAGATTTTCCACCTGGTCAGCTCTCGGGTTATTTTTGAGCAGAAGATGGCCCATTCCAATTACCGCATTAAGCGGCGTGCGTATCTCGTGGCTTATTATGGAGAGAAACTCCGATTTTGCCATATTGGCCTTTTCGGCTTGCTCTTTGGCAATCAACAACTGCTGTTCTACCTCTTTACGCCTGTTTATTTCATCATTTAACAAGTCGACAATTTCTAAAAGATCGTCGGCGTCGCCGTCGAGCTGCACTTTATTTTCGGCTTTTATGTTGTTTAATGTAGCTTTTAGTTTGGTTATCGATCTTTTTCTAAGTTCAACTTCTTCACTAAGTCGTTGGTTTATTTGGGCAAATTCCTCCTGGCTGACCGTAAATGCATGGTCGGAAAGCTCTTTATCCTTGTCGAATGCCAGGTATGAATCGTTTACTGCTTCGATAAACTGAAGAAAAGTGGGGTTTTGAGTTAATGCGTCGGCTGAATATTTTTTAAGCTGCCGGGTTAAGAGTTTATGATAGGGCATCCTGATCGATTTCTTCGTCAAATGTAGTGATTGTCATCGTCTGATTATGAAGTTCGCAGCCTGCATTTGTATACAAGGGTGAGATTTCCCCATAAGAATAGAATCCGGACAACAATGGACCCTCGCCAAATATCTCTTTTATTGCTTCAACTTCTTCATCAATTCGTTTTCCGAGTATTAATTTTCGGCCTACGCAGCTGATGAGCAATGCCAGCTTTGGCTTTGTTGAAAACTGGCTAATGGCCTGCCCCGCCGCATTGGTGGCCGCATCGATCAATTTATCGAAATTCGCCTTCATGAACCTGATATACGATCCTTTGGGTATGTCGCCCGCAAATACCATGCACTGTTCTTTATAATCGATTGACAAAATAGTCCTTACAACCGAATTAGAAGTCCCTTCGGGCCTTACATAAAGTGGAAACAACAAAGCGGAACCGGGTAGTTCATCGGCATATTTCCCCAGGTATTGCTTGTAAAGTTCTATTGCGCTGTTATTGTCAATTTCGTAAAGCCTGTTAGCGACAGACCTGGTAGCTTTTTTTTCGGGCCCGAATATCTCCCAGCCGCCAAATGACGCGTGGCCGATCTTTAAACTCGTGCCATAGAATCCAATGGCTACAACGTTTCCCTTTTTTGGACTCTCATTACATCCAACAACCGTATATTGAAATTTGTCCCCATCGCCGGCCAGACCACCGGTTACCGGTATATTGCCATGGTTAACTGCTTCAATCCCCCTAACCAGCTCGCTTCCGTTCACCATACCTCCGTCGGAGATAATCAGCGCATAGCTTAAGCCATGGCCCGGCAATTCACTGAAGAGTGTTTTTCCGGCTTCAAAGCTGTCTATAAAGTCGCCTATATTTAAGCAACACGTTTTTATCGCTGTTTTTTCAAATTCAATTATTACTACAGAGACGGTTTCATCAAAGACGTCGGTATCGTAAATCTCTCCCGAGGTTGAGCATAAGACAATTTCGGCCGCGGGATGGTCCTTCCTCAGTTGTGAATAAATATCTTCCTGAACCAGGATGTCTTTGTCGCCAAAAGCGAGGACCAATAAACTGCCGTGCGCGTTAACCGGATCGCCGGACGCTAACATAAACGCTCCTCCGCAATAAAGTTTTTGTGCTACTTTCATTGACCTGCCGCGGGGTATTCCGCTCTTAATTGTTTAATAACCTGGTCTGCCAAACCCTCCAGCAAATCCAGTTTAGGCCCTAAATCAGCCCTTTTGCCGGTTTCTTTGGCGGCTCCCTCAATATCCCTGACCAGTTGCTTGATGGAAACAATATTTAAATTATCAATACTGGGTTTCATTTTATGTGCGACGGCACTTACCTCATCAAAATCGCGGGTGTTAAAGGCCTGCCGGATCTGCTTGCACATCAGTGGTGTTTGGTCACAAAAAATGTTCACCATTTTTTGTACAAATACGTCGTTGCCTTTACTGATCGCTCTTAGCGAAGAAAGATCATATAGTCGTTCAGTGCTCATGGAATTTAATTTTACGTTGCCCGGAATATGCGGCCGCCTGGTCCATTTATCCAGCATTGTCAAAAACTCGTCCTCGTTTATCGGTTTGGTTATGTAGTCATTCATTCCGGCGGCGAGGCACTTCTCCCGTTCCCCTTTTATAGCTTCGGCCGTTAAGGCAATTATAGGACTATTATTGCCGCTTTTTCGAATTATCCTTGTTGCTTCAAAACCGTTGACCCCCGGCATTTGAATATCCATTAATATGACATCAAAGCTCTGTTTTTTTAACAAATCGATCGTATGGCTCCCGTTAATTGATTCGGTAACCCGCGCACCATAATTTTGCAGTATAATGGCAGCAACGAGCCGGTTTAGTTCGTTGTCATCCGTTACCAGGATTTCCTTTCCTTTTAATAGGTCCGGGCTAAAGTGAACGCAGGTTTTCTCCTGCAGATCAATTGTAAACCCTTTCATTAACACTATCTCGAAGGTTATTTTTGTTCCCAGATTTTTTTTACTTTCGGCGTATATCTCCCCCCCCATCAACTCAACCAGGTTGCGGCAAATGCTCATGCCCAGGCCGGTTCCGCCAAATCCGCGACTTGTGGATTTTGATTCCTGGCTAAACTTATCGAACAAATGGTCGAGGAATGAGTGGTCCATGCCTATCCCGGTGTCTATAACCTGCACCTGTATCGCCTGTGACGTATCGTTATTTCTCAATAACTTAAAATGGACGTCGATTTGACCTTTCTCAGTAAACTTCACGGCATTATTTACCAGGTTAAGTAAAACCTGGTTCAGACGGTAGGGGTCGCCGATGAGGATGGGTGAGATCCGGGGGTCAAAAAATGAATTCATCAATCGCAGACCTTTTTCCTCGGCTTTATGCGCCAAAACCTGTATCACTCTATCGGCTAGTTTTTTCGGTTCAAAACCGATGTTTTCTATGTTCAGTTTGCCGGCTTCAATTTTCGACAGATCGAGTATATCATTGATGATAACCAGCAAATTTTCGGAAGCGGAGTTAATGATCTCTAAAAAAAACTGCTGCTGGGGAAGTAGCTCCGTTTTCGATAATTGATTCGCCATTCCCATTATAGCGTTCATTGGCGTACGTATCTCGTGGCTCATATTTGCCAGGAAGGTCTCCTGGGTGTGGGCCAGGTGTTCGGCACGTTCACGCGCTTCAATCAGGTCGCCCTCCTGCTGTTTTTGTTCGCTAATGTCCAGGAAAATTCCTATGGAACCTACCAATTCGCCCCTGTCATCGTACCTCGGCCCGCCACTGATCAGCCACCATTTCTCTTCGCCCGTCTTATTCAGAAGTTTTGTTTCATAGGCGTCAGAGACACCTTTCTTCCGCATTTTTCTTTTTTCGGCCAACAGATCGCCGGGCTCACCTTTTGCCAAAAGGGTTGCGGCATTTTTACCCATTAATTCATCTAAGCCGTAGCCTATCATTTCGCAAAAGCTGTTGTTTGCGAAACTGATAAATTCAAAGTTATCCACTTCCAGCAGGCCTAACTTCATGTTGGCAATGATGTTCCGGTATTTGGCTTCTCTTTTGCGTAAGGTTTCCTCAATGTTTTTTCTTTCGGTTATATCGCTGATAAATCCGGTAAAAACCTTCGCGCCGTTTTCGGCGATGTAGGAGAATGAAGAATGTACGGCCTGCCATTTGGCGCCCACACCGGGGATGTTCAGTAAGGACTCATCGTAGAAAGGCTCAAGCGTATTTTTACTATGTTCATTTTTCCTGATAATCCGCTCCTGGTCATCTTTCTCCAGGAAGGCAAGGTAATTTTCGAAATCTTCAGGTTTTATGCCAAACACGCGTTCAATGGCGGGGCTTATATAGCGCAGGCCCTCGGTTCCATCGGCCCGGAATTCATACTCATATATTACTCCCGGGATGTTTTCAGACAGGGATTGAAATTGCTTTACCCGCCGTTCCAGTTCTGTTTCAATTTGTTTAATCTTGGTTATGTCGGTATGGGTGCCGGTGATCCGAAGGGGCATCCCATTTTCATCTTTTTCGATCACAACCCCCTTGTCTAATATCCATTTAACGGATCCGTCATGATCCAGCACCCTATATTCCACGTTATGGGAGTCAATCTTCCCCTTTGTATATGCCAGGTAGGTCTCCCCCAATTTTTCCAGCTCCGCTTTGTTCACCACGTCCCACCAAAAGGTTTCTGTACCGGCAATCCTATGCGAAACGTAGCCATGATCGCCGCTCGTTTTTGAAAATATAGTTTTGCCCGTTTTGAAATTATGCTCCCATACGTTGTCGCCGATCTTCTCCAGCGCAAACCTGAAACGGGATTCAGATTCTTTGATCAATTCTGCAGCGTTTTTTTCATTGGTGATATTTTCTTCGAGCGCAAAAAATCCATTTAGTTCACCATTCGAATTAAAAATTGGCTGCCCCTGCATGCGCAGCCAAAAAGGAACACCAGCTTTTGTATAATTGACGATTTCGGCACTGAAGGGTAGCCCTTCCGTGATTTTTTTCTTTAAGTATGCGATTGTTTTTTTGTCTGTGTCGGGCCCCTGCAATATATGGCCCGGCTTTTTATGGATCACTTCGCTCAATTTATAACCTGTGGTGCTCGTAAACGCTTTGTTTACCCAGGTTATGTACCCAAGTTTATCGGTCAGGATAACTGCATTAACGTTTTCTTCGGCAATTTTCGACAGTACTTCAATTTTCTCATCCTGCTCTTTTTCCACTGTAATGTCGTCAACAATCGCAAAGTATTTGGGGTCGTCACTGCCGGGGCTCGTATATTCCTGGCCCCTTACTCTTCCCCAAAACCACGAACCGTCTTTCCGGTAATGTATGAGTTCTTCGATAAACGCGGTCTTGTTGCCGATTGACCTTGCGACCGCATCCAATGTGCTTTCGCTGGTTAAAGGCCCCCTGCAAAAATCCAGCGTGTTTTTCCCGATCACCTCTCTTTCCGTGTAGCCGGTTAACCTGCAAAAGCTTTTGTTGACCCACAAAATTTCTCCGTGTGCGTTGTTAAACACGACCCCGTTTTTATTTGCGCTGGCAACCAGTGAAAGCTGTTGCACGTCGGGGGTAGACTTATCGGCAATAAGCTGATCAAATGACAATCCGTTTGTGTTCATATTTAATATCCCATTTTATAAAGCCACCGATCTTCTAAATTTGAAGATTAACCGGATCATTTGGCTTATTGGGTATTAAAACTATACCAAATTGAAATTGCTACCTATGTTACTGATAATCAAATTGATGCAAACAAGGTTCAAATACATTCTTCCATATTCTGGAAAAACATCCATTTATAGGATTGGCTGTTAATGGTTCTATCACGTTTTGTATGGGAACATACGATCGCCACCACAATAGCCTGTCCTTATACCCCTCTAAACGGCGAAGCCTTCATGAGCGAAACAAAACATAAACTCTCTGCGAAATAATCTCCCCTAAATTTAGGGGAGACTTTTGATTTTTGGGACAGGAGCTGCCCCGCTTCTTTACAGCAACCACGAATCTCCTGCCTACGAGACCCCCACCAATGAAACAGAGCACCCATATATAGCGTTATAGACCCCTGTTAATTTAATTCGCCGGTTTGAAGCATTTTATAGATCGTGCTTTTCCCGATGTCAAGCGCCCTGGCGGTGGCCACAACATCGTTGTTGTTTTTTTTAAGGTATACTTTTATGATGTCGCAGGTATATTCTTTAAGGGTCTTATTGTCCATGATGAAAGTATCGCCCTTTCGGGTTGCATTAAAAGTAATGTCGTGCGCGGTGATCTCCTTGCCATCGCACATAACGGAAGCCAGGTCGATAATGGCTTTCAGCTCCCTTATATTGCCGGGAAAATGATAATTAAGCAACTTGTTTTTAGCATCCTGTGAAATATCTATCAAACTCAATTTATTTTGTTTTGTAAAATCGTCGGCAAAGTATTTGGCCAGGATCAGAATATCGTTTCCGCGTTCTCTCAACGGCGGCAATTCTATCGGCAAACCGATGATGCGGTAATACAGGTCTTCCCTGAAATTGCCGTTCCGTACTTCTTCCGCTATATTTTTGTGTGTGGCCACCAAAACCCGGATATCTAACTTTATTCTTTCATTTCCGCCAATGCGGGTGACTTCCCTTTCCTGTAATACCCGCAAAAGCTTGCTTTGTACGTTTAGTTCCAACTCTGCAATCTCATCCAGGAAGATAGTACCCCCGTTTGCCTCCTCAAATTTTCCGATCTTGCGAGCCACCGCCCCGGTAAATGCGCCTTTTTCGTAACCGAACAGCTCGCTTTCAATCAGCTCGCGGGGAATAGCAGCCATATTTACCGGTACAAATGCATTTTTCTTACGATCGCTATTGTAGTGTATCGCCTTCGCAACAATTTCCTTGCCCGTTCCTGTCTCGCCGGTTATTGACACGTTGATATTGGTTTTGGAAGCTTTTTCCATTATCGAAAATATCTTTTTCAACGGTTCACTCTGGCCGATGATTGTTTTTTCAAATGAAAACTTATGGCCTAACTCTTCCCGCAGGCTTTCAACCTCCTTTTTCAGGTTTTGATTTTCCCTTATCCGGATGATGCTGTTCCAAAGCAGGTCTTTGGTTGAATCATCCTTCACCAGGTAGTCGCTCACACCCATTTTCAGCAGGTTTACGGCCACGGCAATCTTTTCCTGCGAGCTGATCACAATAACAGGGACCTCCTTGTTTACCTGTCGTATTTTTTGGTACAGCTTGTCGCCAAGCATGTCGGGAAGTGAAAAATCAAGGGAGATCAGATCGGGTTGCCGGTATAAATTATCCAGTAATTCCTTGCCTTTGGTAAACCAGGTAACAATATAGTCTGGGTTCAGGCTGATATGATATTTCAGGATCTCGCCATACCAGGCGTCATCCTCAACTACAAAAATATTATACGCGCTCATCTTTTTTTACCGGCAGGTATTGGATGCAAGCTTTACGAAAAATTCAAATTACACTTGGCAATTTAAAGGTATTGAATTTAAATGGTTTAATTTGTCTTATGTTGTCAATATCCCTTTTCGATAAGATTTGACGTCGTATGTTCGACTCCGCCCATCAAACATAAACTACTTTTACACGTTTCAAAATATAGTGCTACCCGGGATGATTATGGCTAATTTGACGGCGTAATCCCGGATCGCGAAAGTCTGATAGTAGACGGCTTGAAAACAAGTAATTTTCAAAGGTACTTATCGAAGTATCTTTTTGGTCACAAACAGGGAAGTTTTATAGAATGCACTAATTATAGTCGCTACAAATGAATATCTACGGTATAAGTCTGCTCTCCCTTATCGTCGGCTTTTTTGCCGCTATCTCAGTTTCTTACTATACGGCGTACACTCTGAATAACCGCTAGGTGTTCTCGCCCGAACGACCTAAGAATTTCAAAGGATACCAAAACTTTTATTCAACATTATCATTCCTTGCTATGCCTTACATTTAACCCACTCTTTTTTGTCGAAGTCATACTTTTTGATGACCCTCGCCGGGTTGCCGGCAGCGACGCAATATGGCGGAACACTCCTTGTGACCACAGCTCCCCCAGCAATCACGCTGTGCTTACCGATAGTCACCCCAGCAGTGATCAGCGCGTTTGCGCCAATCCAAACTTCATCTTCAACCGTTATCCCTGCGGTAGTTACCGTTTGAAGGCGAATTGGGGTGTCGATATCGGCATACGAATGGTTCATGCCGCTCAGCACTATGTTTTGGGCAAGGATAACCTGGTTGCCGATGGATACAGGACCTATCAAAACACTTGCTATACCAATTCGGGTATTGTTACCAATAATTACGTCACCAACGCCATTATTAACGGTGCAAAAATCTTCGATCGTTGAATTGGCTCCCATTTCGAACCTGTTAAACGGAAACAAATCGGCACGCGCGCTCCGGCGGATGATCGAACCCGGCCCGAAATGATGAAAGAACGGGGTAACAAACCATCGCACCCACCTGCGCGGGCGGGCATTTTTTACAATTGCCCTGTGTGCAACAGCTTTTAATCGCTTATTCGACTTTATTGTGGTTAGCAAGCCCATTTTGACAGGTTTAAGGAAGGTTGTTTAACGGGCTTTGGCAATGTTTTCTCGTAGGTAAAACGGATAAACTTAGCCGGCACGCCGCCAACAAGCATATTGGGTAAAACATCTTTAGTTACTACAGCACCAGCTGCTATCACTGCGCCATCGCCTATAGTTACACCTTTTAATATGGTAGCCCTGGTGGCAATCCATACATTATCGCCGATGGTAATGCTTTCTTTGCCCGATGTTACGTCCCGTGTGCCCACATCATGAAAGTCGTCATCCATCATGACCACCTGGTTGGCTATATGGCAGTTTTTGCCAATCTTAATGTGCCTCCGGGCAGTTATGATGGTGCCAGTATTGATGAACGTATTATCACCAATTTCAATGACAGCCCTCGGGCCGGCTGAAATTTGCGAGGTGCCGAGATGTGACCATATTTTGCAGCCGTCGCCGATGATAATAGTCCCCCTGGCTGATACTTTCAACCCGCCTTTAACGGTGACCCATTTCCCTTTATGGCAGTTACGCAGGCGTACCGACGCATTCAGCAGGTCCAAAATGCCGCCAAAAAGTGTTTTTATTAATATCCAGTTGATGTATGCCCGTTCTTTTTCAGACTTCGCAGGCCGCTCGTAATAGTCTAATGACAATACCCTGCGGCGTTCGGTTATTCTTTTTTTGATGTTCATAGCTTATATCATTTTTTCAACGTGGCGGTAAACGGCTACGGTTTTTTTTATGGCGGTGTCCCAGGTGAACAATTCAGCCCTCTTTTTTCCGTTTGTAGCAAGCAGCGCGGCAAGCGGGGCATCGGTTAAAATCCGTTGGGCGGCGAAAGCAAGTGATGTTGGATTTTGGGGATCGATAAACAAAGCTGCGTCTCCGGCAATCTCGGGCATGCAGGAAACCGACGATGTTACCACCGGAATGCCGCTCGCCATGGCTTCCACAATCGGCAAGCCAAAACCTTCGCTAAAAGATGGGAACCAAAGCATACTGGCGGCCTGGTAAATTGCAGGAAGATCAATATACCCAACGTAGCCGATCAGATCGATATGGCTTTGCAGCCATTCCAGTTTTTCATTTTTAAGCAGCTCCTCCAGCTGTTCTATCTTAATGCCTTTCAACAGGAGCCGTGGGGCGTCCGGGTTATGTGAGAGCAAAGTTGCATAAGCTTTCAAAACTCCCGATGTGTTTTTCCTGGGTTCGGTGTTGGCCATAAAAAAAATGTATCCTTTTTGGAGGTTAAATTTTTGCATAGTGTCGGCAATTTGCTGATCGCTGTAGTGATCAAAAAAGCGTTCGTCCGCGCCATTGTAAATAACCTCGATTTTCTCCAGCGGGATCCGCAACTTTTCGGCGATGAGTTTTTTCTGAAACTCAGATACCGTAATGATGCGAAGTGCTTTTTTGGCGATGGTTTTTACGATGATGCTCCGGTACATATTGCCCAGGCGCTGGTATAAGTTTTTGTTGGATTTTAACGTCGATTTCTCAAGAAATATAACATCATGCAAGGTTAAAATAAGTGGCACTTTGCTGTTTAAAGGCGCAGTGTTTGCCGTGCAATGCAAAATATCGGCTTTTAATTGCTGGCAGGCCTTTGGAAGAAAATATTGTTCCCAAATAAAATAGGGTGCTTTGCGCAAGGTATGAACGATGCGGTGCGGGATGCTTGACAAACAGTGGTCGCTATCGTCTTTTACCATCACGTGGTAGTCAATCGTATCGGTACCCAGGGGCAGCCTTTTCAACAATTCGTGGGCCACCACATCCATACCATGTTTCCGGGGACGGAATACGCGCTGCACTTCGATAGCGATCCTTAATTTCGCGTTTTCAAAAATTTCCTGGTTGGGTAATAAAAGATTTTCTGTTAACAACATGGCGTAAAAGGTTAAAGCATTTTAAATAGTTGCAATCACTCCTGCCACAAACATGCCAGAAGATTAATTAATTGAAAATCAGCATATTTCGACTTCAATAAATTCCAAAATCTGGAAAATAGTCTATTTACTAAATTGTAAATACGCCGATCTTGGATTGAAAAGATTGCAAAGGTTAACGGAAGGAATGATTAACAGCACGCATTGCTTTGCCTTGCGACGTTCGGCTGCGGTTTAGAAAAAACGGGGTGCCAGGTTAAACCCGGCACCCGTTTTCGGCCCCTGCATTCGTGAGTTTGTATAATCTGCAGCGCGCAACCCTGCCTATGAATCCCATTACTAAACGCTTTCCTTTTGAAGTAACGCCGGTATCGTTTTCAGGATCAGCTTCAGGTCGTTTTTCAGGCTGAATGTGCTGGCATATTTGTTATCAAGCATCAGCCTTTCATCCTCGCTCATTTCGCCTTTACCCCGTTTTTCCACCTGCCACAAACCGGTTATTCCCGCAGGCGCCGAAAAACGGAGCGCGTATTTGTCGGTCGTTAGTTTTTCAGCCTCATATAAAGGAAGCGGCCGGTTGCCAACAATGCTCATGTCGCCTATTATGACATTCCATAACTGGGGTAATTCATCAATACTGGTATTCCTGATAAAATTGCCGACCCTGGTTATACGGGGATCATTTTTTATCTTAAAAAATGCTGAATTTGCTGCTGATCGTTTGGAGACCCTGAAATCCTGTTCGCACCAATGCATATTATCGGCATATAAAGGAGATTGGCATTTTTTATTGGCCCGGCATGCGTCGCACAAGCCATCTCCTGCTGCCGGTTCGGCAGCCTCGACTTTCGCGTCAATCGCATATTGATTTAAATGTTTAAGATCTTTTAAACGCTGATCGGCGTTTACGTACATCGACCGGAATTTAAAGAATTTAAAAACCCGGTACCCGGATCCTACCCTAAGTGCGTAATAGAATGCGGGGCCTTTGGATTCCAGTTTGATCAGGAGATAAACTACCAGCAGCAGCGGTGAGAGCAGCAGCAGTGCAGCGCCGGCGAAAACGATATCAAAAATACGCTTAGCCATTCCAACGCTTTTAACGGGCGCTTTGTCAGGAGGGAGGCCATCCGCCAGCATAGCCCAATTGTCGATTAAAAATGTCACCCGTTTTTCGACATGCGAGGGATTAAAAGGCAACTTAAAAACATCTACTATACCAGCCCGAATGGCCAGGCTTCGAAGGTTCGAATTCAGATGGTTGACTACCAAAAGGAAGGGAACGTTTGGCAACCCCCGTTTTTTGACGGCTTCAACAAGGGGGATTCCTAAAGAACCTAAAATTTCACTTTGTGAAATGATCGCGACGATTGGCAGCTCGTTCAATAGCCATTCCGAAACTAACTGCATACCGTTCGCAAAATGAACAAACTGCCGGTTTTGGAAATTGAAGCCTTCAAATGTGGAAGTTAATGCGGGATCAAAACCAACTAATGCTATCAACGGGTTGGATGCGGGTATTAAATTGTTCATATGCTAAGTGTTGTTTTGCCCATTCGCCGTAAAATGACCTTTATCCGTGCTTCGAGTTCTGCAGGGTTAAATGGCTTTACGACGAAGTCATCTGCCCCCTTGTTCAGGCATTCGATACGTTTGGCCGTACTTTCCTCGCCTGAAAGAATGATTATCGGGATGGCATTATAAAAATCGCTGATCTTCACCTGTTCGATCAATTCAAGGCCGCTGATCATCGGCGTGTTCAAATCGGCGATGATCAAATCGGGAATACTGCCATTTTGTATGGACGCAAGCGCGCTCATTCCGTTCGGGAAGATTTCAACGTTGTAATTTTTCCCCAGGAACTCTTCAAGGATTGCCTGCATGTAGGGATCGTCCTCGGTTACAAGGATCTTAATGTTTACACCGGAATAACTCATATGCTCAATAATTATGTTTAAATACTGGCCGCCGCAATTCTATAAACGTGCCATATTGTAATAGATTGATTATCAACGGGGAATCAAATGCCAACTTTCCGCATTTTGGAAAAAAATCCAGTTTTGATACGCCGCTTTATCTGCGCGGCGGCGAAGCGGATTTCCTAATCCCCATCATGTCTGGAAGCTGCCCTCCCGCGCCTGATATCGCTTAGAAATGCCATCCGGCTCTCTGTTTTTTAGAGATTTTTCCAATAAATGGAATTCAATAAAATTCATTTAAAATTTAGTTTGTTGATTATTAAGCAG
>Ga0302309_10001646_pt1 | contig 19881 bp, 20 predicted proteins | sample III_Palsa_N1_1_FD_200453 | JGI IMG/M metagenome (GOLD analysis project Ga0302309, IMG submission 200453) | Peat permafrost microbial communities from Stordalen Mire near Abisko, Sweden - III_Palsa_N1_1 | ecosystem: Environmental > Terrestrial > Soil > Palsa > Peat permafrost | place: Sweden... | reverse complement strand
AAGGACGATACCATTGCCAAATACGGTGCCGAACAGGTAGAGAAATGGCGCCGCGATCCCAACGACCATCCGCCGGCCATTACCAAAGAAGACCCGCGTTATCCCGGGTTTGATTTGCGCTACAAAGACCTTACCGAACGCGAATTGCCCTTAACCGAAAACCTGAGCGAAACCATGGACCGCGTATTGCCATTTTGGAACGAGACCATTATCCCCTCTATCCGCAAAAACCAGAAAGTAATTATATGCGCCCACGGCAATAGCCTGCGCGCGCTGATAAAATACATTGATAACCTGAGTGATGAGGAAGTTGCCCAACTGGAAATACCCACCGGCGTACCCATTGTTTATGAGCTTGATGAAGGCCTAAACCGCATCAGGCACTACTCGCTTACCGATTAATCCGCCAAAAACAACACAAACGGTAACAACATCCTAAACAAAAAACGCAATTAAAACAAAAAAAACACTTTAAACACTTTGAACAAATAAAACAGTTTAAACAAAAAAAACACTTTAAACACTTTCTATAAAACCCCTTTTGTAATGTTGAGCGATAGCGAAACATCTGTCGTTGGTTGTACCACTATGCAGGTTTGACTACATATCGCTTGGTGCAGCAGTACTACAAATTCTTCACTACGTTCAGAATGACAAATGAAGATTGACAACACGCCAAATCCGCTATTGTTCCCCCTTCAGGGGGTTAGGGGGCAAACGGTTGCATCTTCCCGCAGCTACAAGCGCAATTAGCATCGCTTGCACCCAACAGCTTTAAAAAGTGCTGGTAAAAGCCAATGCGGTCATTCATATTAGGCATTTTATCGCCTTTGTTGCACTCTACCTGCCCGTTTATGATATTGATAGTCATGCCGAAACCCGGTGTGCGGCCTTTAGCTTTATCAGCTGCGCTGGGTTGCCATTTGCCGATCATTACATCATGCGCCGATGGTTTGGCATCCTGCGGCGTCATCCAAAAATAAATAGCGGTTTTAAAAGCAACCACCGGGTCGGTTTGTACTAAATCGGGGTTATTAAGCAGGATGTTTTTATCGCCAAAAATACAATCGGAAGCGTAACCGTAATTACCATTATAGCTTAGCTCCATAGGCCCGCGGCCATAATACTTTTTGCCTTTTAATGCCGGGTATTGGTCGTTATCGGCAGTGTAGGTTAACGCGGTGTTTATTTCGTGGATAAACATCAGGCCATCGGTATAAGTACCATCCTGCCCATGGCGGGTTTCATGGGCTATCTGTGCGAAAAATGCGGCAAGCTCTTTTTTATTAGTTTGTACATCCCGCTCGGTACAAAAATTACCGTAATCGATAATATAATCCGGATTGGGCTTTGCTTTTGCCCATGGTTGGTTCCAATCGGCATCCTGGCGCACAACGGTTGCCTTGCCGGTAGTTTTATCAATACGCGTAAGCTGGTAAACCGATGCGGCGCGCCGGCTTACTTTTATTTTTATATCGCCCAACTGGTTAACGGCTTTTATAAACGCGGCATAAGTATAAAATTTATCGCGCATAGGGAAAGCAGCGTTAAACTTAGCCTCGGTTAAAAAGCTGCTGATGTTGGCTTTATTATTAACAGGCGCGGGCTTGCTGTGGCATTTTAAGCTTAACAGCAACGTTGTGGTAAGCAGTAGCAGGATGATTTTTATAGATCGCATAATAAATAAACCGCTAATTTAGCCGATAGTTTAAATTAAACATTTAAAACGTATTTTTAAAAAACTAATGTTGTCATTTCGAGCGGCAGCGAGAAATCTTAGCCACCCTGCATGGAGGGATGCAAATTCGAAAGGGTTTCTCGCTATCGCTCGAAATGACAATAAGGGAAAGTATAATAACAGGCTATTTTAAATGAAAATATATACTAAAACCGGCGATAAAGGCTATACCTCGTTAATTGGCGGTACACGGGTACCCAAACACGATTTGCGGATTGAAAGCTATGGCACTGTGGATGAGCTTAACTCGTACATTGGCTTAATACGCGACCAGGAAATAGGTGACCACGATAAGGAGATATTAAAGCAAATACAGGATAGACTGTTTACCATAGGCTCATCATTGGCGGCAGACCCGGACCGCTCAAAAATGATAATACCTGATTTATATGCTGAAGATATTGAGCTGCTGGAGCAGGAAATGGATACCATGAACGAGCAATTACCGGAATTAAAACATTTTATTTTGCCAGGTGGCAGTAATGCCATTTCCTTTTGCCATATTGCAAGGTGCGTATGCCGCAGGGCCGAGCGTTTAACCGTACACCTTGCCGAAACAAGTACCGTGGATGAAAAGGTGAACATATATTTAAACCGGTTGAGCGATTACCTGTTTACGCTGGCGCGAAAAGTGGGAAATGAGCATAAAATCCCCGAAAATAAGTGGCTGCCACGCGTATAAACATTTTTACAAAAAATATTGATTATCCAATTAAAAATATTATACTTTTGCAAAAAATGATTTTAGACCCTCAACAATAATTATATAGAAAATATGTACTGGACACTTGAATTAGCATCGCACCTTGAAGATGCGCCATGGCCTGCAACTAAAGATGAATTAATTGATTACGCTATACGCTCCGGCGCTCCTGTTGAGGTAATAGAAAACCTGCAGGCGCTTGAAGACGACGGCGAACCTTATGAAAATATAGAAGAAATCTGGCCGGATTACCCGACAAAAGATGACTTCTTTTTTAATGAGGATGAATACTAATTTGTTCATTTAACCATACACAAACCCCGCTAATGCGGGGTTTTTTGGTTTAATAAGGTTTTGGAATGGTTTTAGTATGGATAAAAGCAATTATCAACTAAAAACTTTAATAACAACTAAAACTTAAAAATCATGAGAGGCTTATTGTACATTATTGCAGTTATTCTGATTATAGGGTGGGCAATTGGAGTGTTTTTCTATTCAGCAACCGGGCTGATACACGTATTATTAGTAATTGCTGTTATAGCATTGCTGTTAGGTATAATCCGGAGAGCTTAAATAATTGGTTCATGGTTGATAGTTCATGGTGAGCTTTTTAGCCATGAACTATCAACCATGAACCATAAATAATTTACACAAATTGTTATCGGCTATGGACAAATTATCAATGTATTTAATGTGGGCGCACCGTCATCAATCATTAATTTTCTTCAACAATAATTCTGCTACCTCAATGTCCTGGGGAAAGGTGATCTTTAGATTTAAGTAGCTACCTGCTATTAAATTTATAGGCTCGCCGCTTTGCTCTACAACGCTGGCGTCATCCGTAAATTTAGGGTCGAAAGGCTGCTCGTATGCTTTTCTTAGCTGGCTGAGTTTAAAAGTTTGCGGGGTTTGTATCAAATATATCTCATCGCGCAGCAAACTAACCGATTGGTTGTTTTTTACCTGCCGGATAGAGTCGCGACTTTGCACAGCTGCTATGGCGTTCCCGTTTAACCGCGCCTGTTCATAAGATTTATCGATAATATCCTTACTGGTCAAAGGCCTTACAGCATCATGCACTGCCACTATCGCATCAACACTATCCTCAACACTATCCAAACCATTTTTAACTGAATGAAACCTGGTTTCGCCGCCTTTTATTAATTGGTGGGGGATAGTAAAATTGTGTTGTGTACAAAGCTCCTGCCAGTAGGTATGGAAATCGGTATGCAAAACTAAAATTAGCTGAGGCTTTGTTTGGCTGTGATAAAACGCCGATAACGTATGCATTAAAACCGGCTTGCCATTTACCAATAAAAATTGTTTAGGTATAGCCGATCCCATCCGGGTGCCCGACCCGCCTGCAACAACAATGGCATAAGTTTTAGATGGGGAAGAACCCATGATAAGCTGTTAAAAAAAATGTGAGACCTGAATTAGCTCAAATCTCACATCTAATATCCTAAATCTAAATCAAATTAAATAATCAGCATCGCATCGCCGTAGCTGTAAAAGCGGTATTTTTCTTTTACGGCAACTTCGTAAGCGTTCATTACATGCTCGTATCCGCCAAAGGCGCAAACCATCATTAACAAAGTAGATTCAGGTGTGTGGAAGTTAGTAACCATTGAATTGGCAATGCTAAAATCATATGGCGGGAAAATAAATTTGCTGGTCCAGTCGTTAGCCGCTTTCAAAGTTTTGTTAGCCGATACAGCCGATTCGATAGTACGCATAGAGGTAGTGCCTATAGCGCAAATCCTTTTTTTGTTTTCTATGCCGCGGTTTACAATATCAGCCTGTTTTTGCTCAATAATAAATTGCTCCGAATCCATTTTATGTTTGGTCAAGTCTTCCACCTCAACCGGGCGGAAAGTGCCTAAACCTACGTGCAGGGTAACTTCGGCAAAGTTAATACCTTTTAATTCAAGGCGTTTCATTAGCTCGCGGCTAAAGTGCAGGCCTGCGGTTGGGGCAGCAACAGCGCCTTCGTGCTTGGCAAATATGGTTTGATAACGCTCTTTATCTTCGTTAGTAGCTTTACGTTTAATGTATTTAGGCAGCGGTGTTTCGCCCAATATTTCAACGTTGCGCCTAAATTCTTCGTCGGTACCGTCAAACAAAAAGCGGATGGTACGGCCGCGCGAGGTAGTGTTGTCCACAACTTCGGCAATCAGCAAATCGTCGTCGCCAAAATATAATTTGTTGCCTACGCGTATTTTACGTGCCGGGTCAACCAAAACATCCCAAAGGCGCAATTCCTTGTTTAATTCGCGCAGCAAAAAAACCTCGATGGTAGCACCCGTTTTTTCTTTATTGCCGTACATACGCGCCGGGAACACTTTAGTATTGTTTATAATCATTACGTCCTGGTCGTCGTAATAATCTAATATGTCTTTAAATATTTTATGCTCAATTTTGCCCGAATCGCGGTGTAAAACCAGTAAACGTGATTCGTCGCGCGCTTGCGATGGAGTACTTGCAATTAATGAATCGGGCAGATTGAATTTAAATTGAGATAATTTCATGCTTATATATATGAATTTTCAGGGCGCAAATGTACTGATTATTTTCATGGATTACACCGATTATTTTATCGGTAATTACAGCCACCGTTTGATTGCACCGATTTATTTACAAATTTTTTTACGTTTTGTTTGAAATTGCATAAATTATAAAACAACTGTAACTTATGTGGGCTATCTTCGTCTAAAATCTATCGGTCGCCAAATTAAAAAAATGTCCATCGGTGTAATCAAAAAATCATCGGTGTAATCCATATACAATATGCTGTTTTTAAAACTTTTTCGAGAAAGCTTCCTGTTTGCTTACGATGCCTTAAGGCAAAATAAGCTGCGTACTTTCCTCTCGCTGCTGGGCGTTACTATAGGTATTTTTACCATGATAGCCGTATTTTCGGCGGTTGATACCTTGCGTAACAACCTAAGGGCAAGCATTAATAAGTTAGGTACCAATAGTATATATATACAAAAATTCCCCTGGGCTATTAATGACCCCGATTACCCATGGTGGAAATATATGCAGCGCCCCGACCCAACACTGCATGATTTTGATGAGTTGCAAAAGCGCAGCGAAACGGCGCTGGCCATGTCGTACGAAGTTTATTTAGCCAGCCGTACCATAAAATATAAAAGCAATACCGCCGATGGTGCGCAAATTGGCGCTGTTAGCCAGGACCACGATAAAACCTGGAACTTTGATTTTAGCAGTGGAAGGTACTTTACAGATATTGAATCGCGTACAGGCGCCCCTGTGGCAGTGGTAGGTTATGATATTGCCGACGGCCTTTTCCCCGGTGGCGATGCAATTGGCAAACAAATAAAGCTGATGGGGCGGTACGTAACTATCATAGGCGTTTTTTCAAAAGAAGGGAATGATATATTGGGTAACTCTGATGATAAAAATGTGTTGCTGCCCTTAAATTTTGCCCGCAATATAGTTGATATTCAAAACGACCAGTACGGGCCGCAAATAGTGGTACGCGGCAAGCCGGGCGTTCCGCAAGATGAGGTAGAAAGCGAGCTGCACCAGCTCATGCGCTCCATCAGGCGCTTAAGGCCCAATGAGGATGATAACTTCGCCTTAAATGAAAGCACCATTATCAGTAACGGCCTCGATCAGTTATTTGGCATTATTGATATAGGTGGAGCTATAATAGGTGGTTTCTCTATTTTGGTGGGCGGTTTCGGTATTGCAAATATCATGTTTGTTTCGGTAAAGGAGCGAACCAATATCATAGGTATCCAAAAATCACTGGGGGCAAAAAACTACTTTATTTTACTGCAGTTTTTAATAGAATCTATCGTACTATGCCTTATGGGCGGTATTATTGGCCTTGCTATGGTATACGGGGGCACACTCGCGGTTCAAGCAGTTAAACATGTTACAATAGTATTAGACACAAGTAATATGGTATGGGGGATAGGTATATCTGTTAGTATTGGCATTATTTCGGGCATTGTACCGGCCTATTCGGCTTCAAGGCTTGATCCGGTGGAGGCGATAAGGTCGTAATTAAAACAAAATTTTCCTGAATTCGTCTATCGTAACGATGTTTATTTTAGGAAAGTTGATCGTTTTTAAAGGGCTAAAATGTTTATCATTAGTAACCAGGTAATCGGTATTTCCGGCGATAGCTAAGTCAACAAATTTATTATCGTCCGGGTCGTTTTCTCCGAGGTTCCATTTATAATAAGGTTCGTCAAAAATAACATTGGGTGCAACACTGAGAATAGATAATACAAGGTTTGCAGTTTTTTCAGAATATCTTTTAGCTAATTTTCCTCGTATTCAGCCATAATCTCATTACTAATCAGCCATTCAAACTTTTGTTCTTTGAATGCAAGATATAGCCAGTAATGAGTGCTTTGAGGAGGTATAGATGCTAAGAGGCAATTTGTATCTATAACAGCAATCATTAATCTTCGCTGTTAAGCATGTTGTCAAAATCTTTTTGGGAGTATTTTTTTTCGGCTACGATTTTTGTAACCTCATCCTCTAACAAGCCTGAATAATAATCAACCATAAGCTTTTTTAAAGTTATGGCCTCACTTTCAGACATTGGCCTGTTAAATAATCTTAACAGGCTTATTTGTACCGAGTTGAGTTCTGTATGTGATTTTTGAGATATTGCCATTATTTTTTGTTGACAAAAACAAATTTACTGAAATATGTATAAATATCAATATTAAAGAAATTGAATAATCACCCCAGCTAAATCGTATTAATTTTTTACAATTTGTAAGCATAATACCCGGTATAAATAGGTGGATTTGCTTACATTTGCGCAAATACAATTATCTATGTCTGACACAGCACAATTAAAAATTGGCGATAAAACCTACGATTTACCGGTTATTGAAGGTTCGGAAGGCGAAAAAGCCATTGATATATCAAAGCTAAGAGACCTTACCGGGTATGTAACCCTTGATATCGGCTACAAGAATACGGGTGCTACGCAAAGCGCTATTACTTTTTTAGATGGCGAACTGGGCATACTTAAATACCGCGGTTACCCTATTGAGCAATTAGCCGAAAAATCGAGCTTTATTGAAGTTGCTTATCTGCTGATATACGGCGACCTGCCAACCGAAGAACAATTAAAGAAATTTAATTTCGATTTAAGCCACCATACTTTGGTGCATGAGGATATGAAGAAGTTTTTCGATGGCTTCCCCTCAAAATCGCACCCGATGGGGCAATTATCTTCACTGGTATGCTCGCTATCGGCTTTCTACCCCGAATCATTAAAATCAAACCAAACTGATGATGAGCTAAACCTGAGCATTATAAAAATGCTGGGCAAAATGGCTACCATCGTTTCGTGGATATATAAAAAATCATTAGGCCATCCCTACATCTACCCGCAAAATAAATACGACTACGTAAGCAACTTCCTGAACATGACCTTTGGTCAGCGTACCGAAGTGGTGGAAATTGACCCGGTTATTGTTAGCGCCATGAACAAATTATTAATACTGCATGCCGATCATGAGCAAAACTGTTCAACATCAACCGTGCGTATTGTAGGTTCGTCGGCATCAAATATTTATGCTTCGGTTTCGGCAGGTATATCTGCGCTTTGGGGCCCGCTGCATGGCGGCGCTAACCAGGAAGTAATAGAAATGCTGCAAAAAATACAGGCTGATGGCGGAGATACCGATAAATGGATAGCCAAAGCAAAAGATAAAAACGATCCTTTCCGCCTGATGGGTTTTGGCCACCGCGTGTATAAGAATTTCGACCCGCGTGCCAAAATCATCAAAAAAGCATGCGACGATATATTAGAGAAGCTGGGTATTGACGATGAGGTGCTTGAAATTGCCAAGAAACTGGAAGAAGTAGCATTGAAAGACCCATATTTCATCGAACGTAAATTATACCCTAACGTTGATTTTTATTCGGGCATTATTTACCGCGCATTAGGCTTCCCAACAGATATGTTTACCGTACTGTTTGCCCTGGGCCGCCTGCCGGGATGGATAGCGCAATGGAAAGAAATGAAGGAGCATAAAGAGCCTATCGGCCGTCCGCGCCAGATATACACAGGGGCTACCAACAGGGACTATGTGGATATAAAAGAAAGAAAATAATAAAAGCCCCGGTTACGGGGCTTTTTTGTACAAGCATATTTACAATAGCTTAATACGTATTAAGTAATATTGTATAAAACAATAAGACCATGGATATAAATGAAGAAATAAGCATTAAACAGGATAAAGATATAGTTAAGCAATCGCAACAGCTAAAAGAAGTGCACAGCCCTATAAAAGCAGGCTTAAAAACTAAAGAGGCTATTGTTGCCAATTGGCTGCCACGGTATACCGGCCGCCCGTTGAGTGATTTTGGCAAATATATTATCCTTACCAATTTTTCAAAATACATACAACTGTTTTCAGAATGGCATGATAACGCGCCTGTTATGGGTTTGGATAAGCCTATGCAAAGCGTAACCGCCAACGGTATAACCATTATTAATTTTGGTATGGGCAGCTCGGTAGCGGCAACCGTAATGGATTTGCTTACCGCCATAAGCCCTAAAGCCGTAATATTTTTAGGCAAATGCGGCGCCCTGAAAAAGAAAATCAACGTAGGCGACCTCATACTGCCCATAGCCGCCATCAGGGGCGAGGGTACATCAAACGATTATATGCCTGCCGCGGTGCCCGCACTGCCCGCCTTTGCTATGCAGAAAGCCATATCAACCACCATACGCGATTACGGGCGCGATTACTGGACAGGCACCTGTTACACTACCAACCGCCGCGTTTGGGAGCACGACAAGGAGTTTAAAAAGTATTTGAAGGAATTAAGGGCCATGGCCGTTGATATGGAAACCGCTACCATATTTGTTACCGGTTTTGCCAATAAAATACCTACCGGCGCTTTGCTGCTGGTATCGGATCAGCCAATGATTCCCGAGGGTGTAAAAACCAGCGAAAGCGACTCGAAGGTTACCGAGCAATTTGTGGAGACGCATTTACATATCGGCATCGAATCATTAAAACAACTTATCAATAATGGCTTAACGGTTAAGCATTTGAAGTTTTGAGTTAGTGATTAGAGGTTGGAGATTAGTGATTAGGCAAAATTATTTTTAATAGATAATTTTAGTAGACATTATTTGGCTTAAAAAGTTAATTTTGAGGCGTAGCCTGGTATAAGGGTTAAAATATACATATGTGGTACAATAATATACTCGAAACCGTAGGCAATACGCCTATGGTAAAATTAAATAAAGTAACTGCAGGCATACCTGCCACGGTTTTGGCTAAAATTGAGACCACTAACCCCGGTAATTCTATTAAGGACCGCATGGCCCTTAAAATGATTGAGGATGCCGAAAAAAGCGGCAAACTAAAACCCGGCGGTACCATTATCGAGGGTACTTCGGGTAATACAGGTATGGGTTTGGCCATTGCCGCGGTTATAAAAGGCTATAAGTGTATTTTTACCAGCACTGATAAGCAATCAAAAGAAAAATTTGACGCCCTACGCGCTTTTGGTGCCGAGGTAATAGTTTGCCCTACTAATGTCGACCCTGAAGACCCGCGTTCATATTACTCCGTTTCATCGCGTTTGGAGCGCGAGGTACCTAACTCATGGAAACCTAACCAGTATGATAATTTGTCCAACTCACAGGCACATTATGAATCTACAGGCCCCGAGATATGGGAACAAACCGAAGGCAAAATAACGCATTTGGTTGCGGGTGTAGGTACAGGTGGTACCATATCGGGCATTGCCAGGTATTTAAAAGAGAAAAACCCTGCTATAAAGGTGTTGGGTATTGATACTTATGGCTCGGTGTTTAAAAAATACAAGGAAACAGGCGAGTTTGATAAAAACGAAGTATATCCCTACATCACCGAAGGTATTGGCGAGGATTTTTTACCGGCCAACGTAAATTTTGACCTGATAGACCATTTTGAAAAAGTAACCGATAAGGATGCAGCCTTAATGACCCGCGAAATTGCCCGCAAGGAAGGCATATTTGCAGGAAACTCAACCGGCTCGGCTATTGCCGGGGTTATCCAGATGAAAGATATGTTTAAGGCCGGCGATGTGGTGGTGGTTATTTTCCCCGACCATGGTACACGCTACCTGGGCAAAATGTATAACGACGATTGGCTGCGCGACCGTGGCTTCCTGAAAGATGGCAAGCTTACCGCGCACGATATCATCGCCAAAAAAGAAAGCCAGGAAATTATCACTATCGATTGTGATAAATCAATACTGGAAGCTATCAACACCATAAAATCACTCAATATTTCGCAGATACCGGTTACACAGGCTGGTATGGTTATCGGTAAAATTACCGAAAGCGATATATTGGATGCGCTGCTCGATAATCCATCGCTAAAATCTCAGGCGGTAAAAAACATAACCACCGCGCCGTTCCCTTTTGTGGATTTGAATACCTCTATCGACAGGATATCAGCCATGATAAACAAAGATAACATTGCCGTATTGGTTGAAGATAACGGCAAAATTGAGATTATTACGCAGTACGATATTATAAACGCGATATCAGCTTAATTTGAAAATTGGCTGTCCCGATGCCATCGGGATGAAGATTTGACAATGAAGGTGCTATGTTTATATGGTGCCTTTTTTATAGGAAATATTGTAGCTATCTTTAGCTTAAATCCAAAAACCATGTCAATACTCAGATATCTTTTAATCAGCATTTTAATTTTTACAAGTTTCTCAGGATGTGCTCAAAATCAAGTGTTCTTAAAATGGAAGCTTGCACCGGGCGAAACAATTACCTATAAAACTATCATGAAGGAAACTGATACAGCAAATAACATAGGCTTATCATTCAATGGCTTAGGTAAAATGATGGGAGACAGTAACGCTAATCAATTCAAAAATATATTAGGTAAGCTTAATAATTTATCTCAAGGTGGTAACCTTATTACAACACTAAAAGAAAGCAGAAGGAATATTATTGACATTGAAATGAAACTTGTTAGTGATAAGCATAAAGCCGCAAATGATACTTCTGCAGGAAGTGAATTTCGGTCATTGATAAATCAAATGTCTGCGGGGATAATGTTACGTGGTGCCATACACGAAGACGGTACTATAGAAAGTTTTTACACGGCTGATAGTCAAAAAAACTTGATTGCTAATTTTTTTGAGTTGCCCGGTAAACCTGTAAAAGTTGGAGATTCATGGCCCCTGGACATCCACTTTATATCTACCGACCAGTATTTTAAGTGCGATAGTTCATTTAAAAGGAATAAGGTTACTGTAGTTTCAATCACAAATAAAGATGGAGATACCGATGTGGTTCTAAACTATGATATTTTAGAATTTGTGCACGGTAATGAGGATGTTCCTCTATTTGGAAATCACCCCATTGAAACATCCATGAAATTTGGTTTCAAAGGTGTTGCAGTTTTTTCTATTGAAAAGGGGCGCTGGATATCTTTTGATGGTGTATTATCAGAGTCATCATCTGGAATGATGTCTTCACGTTCTGCAAAAAAGTGCTCTTTATTGCTCCAGTAATTTTCAAATCTTCAAACCAAAAATTTACTCCGATAACTGCACCGCCAGTAACTTCTGGTAAAACACATTAAACAACGGCTTAGGGTGGCTAAGCAGGTAAATACCCGTACCCTGTTCAATGGCCAGGGGATTATCAACGATGCCAATTTTTTGTACGCTGCTAACGTAGGGACTTATTTTTTTTGCGTTATTGCCATCGTTGTCATCATCAACATAAATAACGTAATCGGCATTGATGCTGGGCGGTGCCCAAAGCGCGAAGCTGCTGTTAAGGCTTATGCAATCAGGTAAGTTATATTGTTTGCCAAAATGATGTATAGCGCCTGCCTCGCCATAATTATCCGCAATAATAACGGTATGTTTTTGCTGGTCGGGGGTAAGCGAATGATAGGTATCGGCAACTTTTTTGCTTAATTCGTCCCAGCCCAGCATATCGGCGTAGTCTTGCGTGGTGGCTTGTAGTTTGGGGCCGTTCCAGCTGGTTAAAGAGTGAAGGAGGGGCAAGTTTTTGTTGCTGTAAGCAAAAAAGGGCAGCGTTTGGTTTAAGGGTAATACCGGCAATAGCATGGGTAATAGCAATAAGCCCGGTAAGGTAAATACTGCTAAAACCAGTCCGCGTACGGCGGTGTTTTTTATCCAGCGCTCAAAGCCAAAAGCCCCCGCGGCAAACAACATGGGGTAAGCGCCAAATATGTAATAGTTTTTGCCGTTCATTTCCAGCAGGAACAGGAATATTACGAGGTAGCCAAAAGATAAAAACTGGTATTTGCGCAGTTTCGATGAAAAAATCAGAAAGAAAAACCCGGTAAGCCATAATATTACCCCAATGCCATTTACCAGTAATTGCTGACTGATAAAATCTATTGGTTTAATATGGCTTAATTGCGTGCTTTGCAGTTCGCTCATGTGCGTAAACACCGGCAAATGATGTTTAAATTGCCAGATAATATTAGGCAAAAAGATGATAATCGCGATAGCAAATGCAGCTAAAACATGCTTGCTAAATAGCAAACGGCGTTGTTTGGTAAACAGCAGGCCAATAAACAGGGCAATGGCAAAAAAGCCCATGGTATACTTGGTAAGCAGCCCTATACCAACGGCTATGCCTATAAAATATAAGTATTTTACCGATGAAGTGTTAATGTACTTCACCATCAGGTAAACGGTAAACACCCACCAAAACTGGTCGAACACTACCGGCTGGAACAGGTATTCACTTGCTAAAAACGCCGGGGAAATAATTACAGCCAGGCAAGCTAATGCAATCGCGAATTTTTTACCGCCAAATTCAACAGTTAACGCACCTGTAAACCAAACAATTAAACCGGCGAATATGGTGCTGAATATACGGGTAGCAAATACCGAGCTGCCAAAAACATCAGTGGTGATGCGGGCTAATACCGCAATAAATGGCGGGACTTCCTTATATCCCCAGGCTAAGTGGTCGCCAACGGCAAGGTGTAAAAGTTCATCGCGCTGGAAACCGAAACGGGATAAGGCGAACAGGTTTAAAATTACCTTTATAGCAACAAATATCAATATAAAGCCCGAATAGGATGATCTGCGATTTTGATACATGCTGGTTTTGTTGGACTAAGATAGCGTTTTGGAGGACAAAGGTGAAGGGTAAAAGGTAAAAGGTTCTTTACAATGAATAAAGGTTTGAAGGTTAAAGGTAAAGGGTAAAAGGTTTATTATAAATATTACCTTTTACCCTTTACCTTTCAGCTTTTACCTTAAAACTATATCCTCACTATGTCCGCGCCAAGCGCGCGCAGCCTTTCGTCAATATGCTGGTAACCGCGTTCTATCTGCTCGATGTTGTAGATGGTTGATTTGCCTTGTGCCGATAAAGCAGCAATCAGCAGCGATACCCCGGCGCGTATATCGGGCGAAGTCATGGAAATGCCGCGCAGTTTTACCTGGTGGTCGAGGCCGATAACGGTAGCACGGTGCGGGTCGCATAAAATAATCTGCGCGCCCATATCCAGCAGTTTGTCAACAAAAAACAAACGGCTTTCAAACATTTTTTGGTGAATAAGCACCGCGCCTTTGGCTTGTATAGCAACAACTAATACAATGCTCAATAAATCAGGGGTAAAGCCCGGCCATGGCGAATCGGCAATGGTCATAATTGAGCCGTCGATAAAAGTTTCTATCTCGTAATGCTCCTGGGCAGGTATGTAAATATCATCGCCACGCAATTCAAGCTGTATACCTAAACGGCGAAAAACGTCGGGTATCATACCCAGCTCTTTATATTTTACATCCTTAATAGTAATTTCCGAACCTGTCATGGCAGCAAGGCCAATGAATGAGCCTATTTCTATCATATCCGGCAATAAACGATGCTCAGTGCCGCCAAGGCTTTTAACGCCTTCAATGGTTAATAGGTTTGAGCCTATGCCGCTAATATTGGCGCCCATGCGGTTAAGCATTTTGCATAATTGCTGTAAATAAGGTTCGCAGGCGGCGTTGTATATGGTGGTGGTGCCTTCGGCTAAAACGGCTGCCATTACAATATTGGCCGTGCCGGTTACCGATGCTTCATCCAGCAGCATGTAAGTGCCTTTTAGGTTGCTGGCATCTACGTTAAAAAATTCGTTTTCGGGGTTGTAATCAAACCGCGCACCCAGTTTCTCGAAACCTAAAAAGTGAGTATCCAGCCTGCGGCGGCCAATTTTATCGCCACCGGGTTTTGGGATAGATGCCTTGCCGAAACGCGCCAGCAGCGGGCCAACTATCATAATAGAGCCGCGCAAGCCGCCGCCCTTTGATTTAAAGGCATCGGATGAGAAAAAATCCTGGTCGATATTTTTGGCCTCAAAGCTGTAAGTATCGGGTGCCAGTTTTTCAACTTTTACACCCATATCGCCAAGCAGCTCAATTAGCTTGTTTACATCTTTAATATCAGGAATATTGCTGATGGTTACCTTCTCTGCAGTTAACAATACTGCCGAAAGTACCTGTAAGGCTTCGTTTTTTGCACCCTGCGGCGTTATCTCGCCTTTTAAAGGCTTGCCACCAATTATTTCAAAAGCGTTATTCATGTTGGTTCATAGTTGATGGTCCATAGTTCATAGCCATTAGCATAAAACAGCCTGTTACAATACTGCAAATATTAAAATAAATACCCGACTTACCATGTAAAATCGGGCGCAATTCAAATTGTGGCATACTATTAATTACACACCAGGTTAATTCATTACAAGCAGCCTATTTTGGCTAAAGCCTTGTTTATTGTTGCTTTATTCCGTTGGCTGAAGCCAACGGCAATGAAACAAAATTCATTGCCGTCCCATTTATGGGGCGGATAAGTTTCAAAAATAAACAAGGCTTTAGCCAAATGTAGATAAGCGACAATTTGAATTACACCATGTAAAATCAGCCACAAATTGCAGCTACCATGAACTATCAACCAAAAACTAACTAATATTTCCTGGTCCCACCATTGCCGCCACCGCCATTGTTGCGGTTACGGTTATTTTGGTTGTTATTGTTGTTACGCTGGTTATTATTGTTGGTGCGACCACCGCCGCCACCGCCACCGCGATTGTTTTGATTATTGCTACGGCCGCGATTGGTGTTGGTATTTACTTGCGGCGCACGGTATTCAACGCGGTTAAGGTTAATAGGTTCCTCAATCCTTAGCTCACCGCCAGACATGGCAACTAAATCCGATAAAATACTCTCGTCGGTAACCGAATCTTTGTTCCATTGTACATAAGCCATTTTCATAAAATTGGCTATAGATTGTATCATGTACTTACGGCGCTCGGGCTCTTCAATGCTTTTGGCCTTTTCAATCATTATTTCGATTGTTTTGCCGTAATGCTTGTATTTTATGCGCTGGTTGGGGTAACGTAAGGGCGATGGTTTTATATGGATTGATTCCGGCGTAGGTTTTGGGTACGGTGAATCTACATCTATCTTGTAATCTGATATAATGTGTAGGTGGTCCCACAGTTTGTGCTTAAAATCGGCAACGTCGCGCAGGTGCGGGTTTAAAAAGCCCATCAGGTCTATTACCACCTGGGCATAACGGTTGCGTTCCTCTAATGTAGGCAGCGCAACAATATATTTAACCATGTTTTGTACGTTGCGGCCATATTCGCTCAGGATTAATTTGTTCCTGGTTGAATTATAATCAAAATTTGCAGGCGTGTTTTTTAGTGCCATGTAATTATTATATTTTAATGAAGGGTTTTAAATTAGCCAGGCATCTTTCCCGGGAAAGGGATTGGCGGCTAAAATTGAATTATTAATAACGAAGAAGTACAAATATAGTTTATTTATTGAATTATTGAAATTATTGAATTTGGGTTTATGTCCTCTTTCTCAAAAATTCAAAAACAAAAAAGCCAATTAGTGAGGCAATTATAGCGATAGCAAAGTTCCGCTCGGTAAAAATATCACCTAAAGCCCAGGTAAGGCCTTTTTTTTCGCCGTTTCCGGTTTTGTCGTATTCGCCCATTAACAGGTTTGAGTAAAACAGGAAAACGATAAAACCTATTTCAACAAATATCCTTAATGCGCTTGATTTTTTCATCCGTAGCTAATTTAGGAAAAAAGGTATATATATTGATAGTTTGTGACGTTATCAATTAAACCAATCAGCATTTTTGTTTGTCAAATCAGTAACTTTAACAAAAAGGCGGGTCTAATTAATAAACCAACACTAATCAATCCTATTTTGAACATCACTTCAATAGATATTTACCGTTTCAGCATACCTATGGTGCCTTTTACCATTGCTACAGGTACCATGGATTTTGCGCAAAATGTGTTTATTCGTGTGCATACCGATGCCGGCTTTTATGGCGTAGGTGAGTGCTCGGCTTTCCCCATGATTGTTGGCGAAACGCAGGATACCTGCCTGATAATGGCAAAGGAGTTTGCCCGGCTATGGAAAGGGCAGGACCCGCTGGATATTCCCGCGCGCTTACAACAACTGCACGATTTTGCAGCCGGCAATACCACCATAAAAAGCGCTTTTGATATGGCGCTGTATGATATTGCTGCAAAAAATGCCGGCTTGCCGCTATACCAATTTTTAGGCGGCAGCAGGCGCAAAGCTGAAACAGATATTACCATTGGCTTAGGCAGCCCTGAAATTATGGCAGAAAAAGCCGCAGCGTTTAAGGCGTTAGGCGCTCATATATTAAAGGTGAAATTAGGAAAAGGCGCAGTTGAGGATGTAGAACGAATAAAACAAATACGCAAAGCTGTTGGCGATGATATAAAAATACGTGTTGATGCCAACCAGGGCTGGAGTTTTGACGCCGCCCTTTATGCCCTGCAAAGCCTGGGCGAATACGACATTCAGTTTTGTGAACAACCCATGCGCACCTGGCATAACGACCGCCTGCACGAGCTGATGCAGCTATCACCGGTAAAAATTATGGCTGATGAGAGCGTTTACAACCACCATGATGCCCGCCGGTTAATAAACAGCCGCTCATGCGATTATATTAATATCAAGTTTGCAAAATCGGGTGGGTTATTTGAGGCGAAGAAGATACATGATACTGCTGCCGACAAGGGTATTGCCTGCATGATGGGCGGTATGCTGGAAAGCCGCATTGCCCTTAGCGCCATGCTGCATTTTGTATATGCCAGCCCCAATATCAAATTTTATGATATGGATACCTGCATGCTTGGACATTTGCAAGACCCATGCGTTGGCGGCGTTACTTATGATGGATATTACCTGAATATTGATGATACCATTGGCATAGGCGCCGATGCGGATGAAGGGTTTTTGGCGGGGTGTGAGAAGATTGTTATTTAGTGATTAGAGGTTGGAGATTAGAGATTAGCGCCTTTTTCTTAACTAATCTCTAATCTCCAACCTCTAATCACTGACCTTTACTCCCCGCTTAACTCCGCAAAATATTTGTGAAACAACGGGATAGTCTCTATCCCCTTATAATAATTATATATATCGTACTTCTCGTTAGGCGAGTGCAGCGAATCACTATCTAAACCAAAACCCATTAATACGGTTTTTAAACCCAATTCTTCTTCAAACAAAGCCACAATAGGTATGCTGCCGCCGCCACGTGTTGGTATAGGTGCCTTGCCGAACGATTCGGTTATGGCTTTTTGCGCTGCCTTGTAAGCAATGCTATCGGTAGGGGTAACCGCAGGCTCGCCGCCGTGGTGGTGGCTTACTTTTACTTTTACGTATGCAGGGGCAATGCTTTCAAAATGTTTGGTAAATAGCTCTGTAATCTCGTCGGATGTTTGGTTGGGTACCAAACGCATCGAAATTTTAGCATTTGCCTTTGATGGCAATACGGTTTTTGCACCTTCGCCGGTATAGCCGCTCCAAATACCGTTTACTTCAAGCGTTGGGCGTGTGCCGGTGCGCTCAAAGGTGGTATAACCCTTTTCGCCCCAAAGCGCCTTAACATCAAGGTCTTTTTTGTATTCGTCCTCATCATACGGGGCCGAATTAAGGTCTTTACGTTCCTGTTCTGTTAAATCAACCACCTTATTATAAAAACCGGGTATAGTGATGTGGTTATTCTCATCATGCATGGATGCTATCATTTTAGCCAGTATGGTTGCCGGGTTAGCCACCGCGCCGCCGTAAACGCCTGAGTGTAAATCGCGGTTTGGCCCAACTACTTCAACTTCCATGTAGGATAGTCCACGCAATCCGGTTTCCAGCGATGGGTGCTCCATGCTAATCATCGAGGTATCCGATATCAGAACTACATCGGCTTTTAAACGCGTTTTATTTTGGGCGACAAATATGCCCAGGTTATTTGAGCCCACTTCTTCTTCACCCTCAATCATAAATTTAATATTGCAGGGCAGGGTGTTGGTTTGCATCATCAGTTCAAAAGCTTTTACATGCATATAAAACTGGCCCTTATCGTCGCAGGCGCCGCGGGCATATATTTTGCCATCGCGTATGGTGGGTTCAAAAGGCGGGGTTTTCCATAGTTCCAGCGGGTCGGCAGGCTGTACATCGTAATGGCCATAAACCAAAACGGTTGGTTTTGAGGCATCAATTATTTTTTCGCCATAAACTATCGGGTAACCGGCTGTTTGGCAAACTTCAACCTTATCAGCACCGGCATCCTGCAGTTTTTTAGCTACATATTCGGCAGTTTTTAATACTTCGGGTTTGTAAGCCGGGTCGGCGCTTACCGATGGGAAACGTAATAATTCAAATAATTCGTCTAACAAACGCTGTTTGTTTTCTGCAACATACTGTTTTATAACCTGCATACAATATTAATTTGCTGCAAATATACTTTATGTTTTTAATTACCCGAATTTGAAGATAAATAGGATAAGCACGATTTGCTTAACAGTAGGCGATGATACATTGCCGCTAACTGCCTGGTTTATATTAAAACCAGGACTTATATGTGCATGGCACATCCATACACCTATTAAACGCAAATAATCAAATTGCGAAAAGACGCAATTGAAAAATACAGGGGTATTAATTTATACCCACAGCGGAGCAACAATAAAATCGCTCCGTAAACAACGTACAGTCAAAAATCAACTGTACTTTAATAACACCTGTAACAGGCTATAATACAACTACAATTAGTCAGCTGAAGCTAAACCTGCGCCTGGGCTATTTACACTTTGAGTTGTAAAAGTGCTTTTTTCGATTTTTATTTTAGTGATATCCTGTTTGTTATTGCTGCTGCTAAAGCAATATGCTGTTAAAGCTGATGATAATATTACGGCTGCTATGATGATGATCTTTTTCATGATTTTTAATTTTATCGTTTTGTTAATTTCTTCTTGTTAATTTTTTAATTAGTGACCTGGAGAAGGAGGAGTGCCATCACCACTGCCTAAGTTTTTAGGATCTTGCGAATCAGAAAGTGTAGTTGCAGTTATTGATGATTTTACATGGTTTTCTTTT